>OFSF01000164.1_pt1 | contig 28781 bp, 22 predicted proteins | sample 1543271 | NCBI WGS metagenome assembly OFSF01 (sample SAMN07774227, study PRJEB24372) | wastewater metagenome | isolation source: Exp Tend VB 100WW | collected 2016-02
ACACTGGGGGCGGCCGCCGAAATGGAGGATACGCGTGCTGCACTGGTGGCTCAAGGCATGCCCGCCCCTGCGGCGGTTGCTCGTGCAGCCCCTGCAGTGGGTTCATCTTCTGCCCTTGTTAGTGTGTCTCGTTTACCACCTAGAAACCCTGTATTAATTTATAGTAGTGCTGCCGCCCATAGTGGTGTTGATTCTGTACATGCTGATAGCGATGAAAAACACAGTGGCGGTGGCAATGATGACATCTTATCGGATGAAGAACTACACGAACGTCTTCCCCAAGCTGTCGAGATTGCCATTCATATCTATGAAATCATCTACGCCCTAACCATGAAGGCATCCCTTTTAGATAAAAATATATACGAATTAGTAGAAGATCTCAAAGAATATATTTCATATTACGATGAAGGTATCAAAGAAATGGAAGGCATTCCAGATGGATCGATTGACGAAGAAAAACGAGAAGAAATGTTGAACGTATTAAAGTATGAGCGCAGTGTTATTGAAAATGTGTTGGTTCCACGATTTGAAAAACATAATTCGAAATCTGTACATGCGACTACCCCCGTGGCTAAGGTGAATGAATCTAGCAGTGAAACTATCATTCCACCTACCAAAACTATTATTAACTTCAACACTGGTTTTAACAAAACGAAGAGAGCCAACGGCTCCAAAGGCCTCAATATCTCCAACGGCTCTAATAAATTTCGTAGAACACTCCTTAAGAATAATCTAAATAACAATTCAAATATCCCAGTTCCAGTCGTTGCAACCGCACCTGCAGCAGCTGCCGCAGGAGGTCGATTCAAGAAGACAAGAAAGAATCGTAAACTGAAAAAACTAAAACAATCGTACAAGAAAACCAGATCGGCTCTTCGTAAGTCTAGAAAGCATTAATCTCGACCTAAATATATAACGATGATCTATTATCAATGTCTTTCTACATTGACAATAGTTGGAAAGAAGGAAACGTTTCTTATGTTTGGAGAGATATCACCCGTCTGGATTCGATCATAACGCACCGAAAAACCCATGTGGAAATGATCCATCGCCCTGACTGGGGTGTCGCCTGTTATATGGACGGAGATATTCAAAGCTGTGAACTGGATGAAGGATTATACCATGAATCACTGGTTCATCCTGTCATGTCCAGTGTGGTCCGTCCTAAACGGGTTATGATTGTAGGAGGTGGGGAAGGTGCAACGGCTCGAGAGGTGTTAAAATGGTCGTCGGTAGAACACGTGGACATGTATGAATGGGACGAGGATGTGGTTCGGCTCTTTCAAATGAAATATCCACAATGGGCCAAAGGAGCCTGGCAGGATCCGCGACTTCATCTCCATTTTGAAGATATCTTTGAGAAGATCATGACTCCACCCGAAGAACTCTATGATGTCATGATCATTGATTTGATTGAGCCTGATACAGAAAATATGGAATTGTGGACGATGCTGATTCGTCAATTATCGTATTGGATTCGTCCCACGGGATCCATTTCGATTTATTCTGGGATTCGTACGATGCGGGGATCAGAGCAACCGTATCAAGCGTTAACCGAACTGATTTTGAAACAATCGGATCAGAACGTACTGTTTTACAGGACGATAACTCCTTATCACTTTTTCCTTCCTTGTTTTTTGACCGAGTGTACCTTTCTTCTTCTTAGCTTCTCTCCTGATATCATCGTTGATCCTGTTATCCCTTCGCATCTTACAGAAGACATATGGAAATCGTATACGACGTTTAACTGGTAGATGGAGTCTTCCATGGAGTGTAGACCGCCGTGTCTTTTACGGGCTGAACCGTGGGTATAACTGTCTGAATTGCTGTTTCTTCCTTGACAATTGGCGGAAACGTTCCACGATCTTGTTCTTCGCGTAATCGAATGAGTTCGCTCAAACTCTTCTGATTCTCTTGATGCAATGCAGCATTACTTGGTTGTTCCGTATTCACTTTATGTTTATCAAAACGTCTCATACCGCAAACGAATCGTCCACTCATCTAAAATTTGAGTAGAAAATTCAGGTAGGTAAAAACCACAGCGATGGAGCAATTGAAACAGATGTGGGGAAACCCCGTCGAACAGCCTCCGTCCCATCCACGCGGTATTCTTCAGACGAAGGACTACAATCGTTTCCAGCTTTTAAGCGATACAGGCGATCTTCTTCTTGAGTTCGAGGGATCTAAGAAGGCCAACCGATGTTTCCCAGGAGATCACGTGGGATGGATCAATGATCAATGCAGTCTAGAATTGCGGGATCAGTATCCACCGATTGTGGGAACACTGGAACTAACGAGTAAGTCAACATATGGAATGACGAAACGCGGAAACCTGATGTATCTCTTTACTCCTTATGACAAACGCTATCCACATTTCATCGTGGGATCATCCGAGAAGGATCGGAGCCAGAATCGGATTGTTCTCATAACCTTTGAGGATTGGAAGGGAACCTTTCCACGAGGATCCATTCAACAAACCCTTGGATTATCGGGAGAGGAGAAGGCAGAACGAGAGGCACTGATCTGGCAGGCGTGTCCATGGCGATATCCCGTGTACGATTACGAAGTAAAACTTCACTCCATCGCACCAAGAAAGACCATAACAGGATACACGTTTCACATCGACCCAGAAGGATGCAAAGATGTGGATGACGTGTTTACGTTTAAACCAGTAGAAGAAGGATGGAGGGTCATTATTACCATCAGTGATGTGGCCGCGTATGTAGAAGATGGAGACGCGGTCGATATCATGGCATCCCTGATTGGTCAAACGTTGTATGATGTAAACGGGCGAGTTATACGCCCTATGCTTCCTTCTGCGTATTCGGAGCAGGCGTGTTCTCTTCTTCCAGGAAAGGATTCACATGGAATCTCCTTTCCGTTTCTATGGACAGGAACGGAAATCATAAAGGAGCCATGGTTTCATTCGAAACTCCGTGTATCCGATTCGTATACGTATGAAGAGTTTCAAGAATCCGATTCTCCCTACAAGAAACCCCTTCGAGATCTAGCATCTTATTTGGCCAAAGAGCCGATCGAGGATTCTCATCAATGGGTGGAACAGATGATGATCTTCTATAATACGGAGGCGGGTAGGCTCTTGAAACTGTCTGGAATGGGAATTCTGCGTCGACATTCGGCTCCGAATCGGGAACGTCTGGCCACGTATGAGAAACACGTTCCTGAGCTTCGTCAACTCGCCTTTTCGTCTGCGGAATACTGTTTGTCGGAAGAAACTGATACGCAACATCATGGACTGGAAACCGATACGTATGCTCATGCATCAAGTCCGATTCGTCGATATGCCGATTTGATAAACCAACGAGCGTTATCTCTCTTGATTCAAGGATCACCATACCGATTTATTGTTCCGCAGGCGATGTATGATATGAATGTACGAGGAAAAGCGATCAAGCGATATGCGAGGGATATGTGTTTTCTTAACGCCATTCTGACGGGTCAGACAGAGTATGAAGGGATTCTCATGGAAGTCGTCCCGAAATCGGCGGGGTGGGTAAAACTAAAAGTGTATGTTCATGAATGGAAGCGAATGGTATCCACCACCTATCGCACATCTTCAGATAATACAGTCGTATCAAGAGACGAAACCCATGAAATTGATTGTTCCTTGTATCGCACGGTACGAATCAATTGTGCGTTCTCTCCTAATGCAAGGAACTGGAAGGAACGTGTGGTGATACAATTAACCTAAATGAATACATTCTGTATTTTTTCTAAAAGATCCAAAACCTATAAAATTGACGCTCGAAAGAGTTTAGAGCTTAGACAACAATCTCTATCTCCAAGACAGAATGCCAGCCGGTTTCAATCAACATTCTTCTGATATCGAATCGGTCGTGGGTGTTCAGTTCAGCATCCTTTCTCCTGAGGAGATCGAGCGGAGCTCGGTGGTAGAAATTACCACGCACACCCCCTACGAAGGAAACGAACCCAAGATCGGAGGTCTCTTTGATCCTCGTATGGGTGTCCTGGACAATGGAAAAATCTGCCGTACCTGCGGCCAAACCAATCATAACTGCCCCGGCCATTTCGGACATTATCGCTTGACTCGTCCCGTGTACTTCATCCAGTTTCACGGCATGATCATGAACGTTCTGAAGGTCATTTGCATTCGCTGCTCGAAACTTCGTATTGACAAAACTCTGCAAAAGAACAAGGATCTTCTTCTACGAAAGGGCGAGGCTCGCTGGAAGGAGGTTCTGGCACTCTCGTCGAACATCAAGCGCTGCGGTCAAGAGTGTGAGGATGGTTGTGGTGCACCGCAGCCTGATAAATTTACGCGTGAGGGCATTGCTCGCATTGTGGCACACTATAACGATTTGAAGCAGCAGCAGCCGCTGGAGGTGGAGTATGTTCATCGTCTATTCCGCCGCATCAGCGATGAGGATGTGGATTTCATGGGCCTGAGTCGCTTCTGGTGCCGCCCTGACTGGATGATTTGTACGGTTCTTCGCATTCCTCCGCCGCAGGTTCGCCCGTCTGTCGTGCAAGACAACAATCAACGCTCGGAAGATGATCTCACTCACAAGCTCGTTGACATTATCAAAAACGATAAAACGCTACAACTGAAAATCGAGGGTGGATCCAACAAGAATGTCATTGATGAGATGACAAACGTGGTACAGTACCATGTGGCGACGCTGGTGGATAATGAGATCCCTGGTGTCGCACCGTCGGCTCAGCGTAGTGGCCGCCCTTTGAAGTCCATTCAGCAGCGTCTGGGTGGCAAGGAGGGCCGTATCCGCTACAACATCCAGGGCAAGCGTGTCGAGTTCTCGGCGCGTTCCGTTATTACACCCGATCCGAACTTGAGTGTTGCCGAGATTGGTGTTCCGCTGGAGATTGCGATGAACCTGACGAGCCCTGAGCGTGTGACACCCTACAATCTGGAAAAGTTGTACAAGTTGATCCAGAATGGTGCGGACAAGTGGCCGGGTGCAAAGACGATTGTACGTAAGGATGGTCGCATGATTTCGCTGAAGCATGTGAACACGAAGGAGATCGTCCTGTACAATGGAGATGTGGTGAACCGTCATTTGCTGGATAATGACATTCTGCTCTTCAATCGTCAGCCGACGCTGCACAAGATGTCGATGATGGGTCATCGAGTCAAGGTTCTTCCGTACAAGACGTTCCGCATGAACGTTCTTGCTACGCGTCCCTACAACGCTGATTTCGATGGTGATAAACACTCCTTGTTCTAAGGAGAATCTTGTCGCCAACAGGTAGCCACCCCATATGTTGTGATTGCCACATATGGGAAGTAATGGTGTAAGCATCACGATTTGTATATTCCGCGCAAATATACGAATGATATAACTACCTAGTGGAATGAACTCATTCCGCAACGCTTCCAAACTGTTCGGGAAACCCCTAAAGCTTCCACTACCAAAGTATTTGCGAAAGCAAGTATCTGGCTCTAGAGAAATACTAGAGGTATGGTAAAAATGTTGAAGATAAGCCTTTGTGTAGGCGAAATGGGCAATCCGCAGCCAAGCTCCTACATCCGTTATGATAAGGATAGGGAGAAGGTTCAGAGACTAAATGGTAGCGGGTCATATATGACGGTCTAATCCACCCGATATGGCTCAAGATATAGTCCGTCCCCTTTGGAAACTTAGGGGGGTATTCGGAGATGAATGCGCACTTGCCACAGAGCTATGAGGCCATGGTAGAGCTAGAAGAAATTGCGGCGGTTCCGCACCACATTATTACGCCACGTCATGCGAAGCCGATGATTGGTGTATACCAGGACACGCTGGTGGGTTCGTATCGTTTGACCCAGCCTGGCATCGAGTTTACTCGCCGTGAGTTCATGAACTTGATGATGTGGAACAAGCGATTTGATGGAAAGATGCCGACGATCCGTGGAGAGGACGGGCGGCAGCGTTGGACGGGTCAGCAAGTGCTGGGTGCTCTCCTTCCACCGATTAACATTGAAATGGGAAATAAGTCCTTTGATAAGGAGAAGGGTGATGACTCGAACTCGAATAACTATGTACGAATTGAGCAGGGCGACATCAAGCAGGGTGTCGTGGATGGAGACATTTACATGAAGCCGTCGAAGGGTATCATCCACGTAGCCTATAATGATCATGGATCAAAGGACACGGTGGATTTGCTGGATGCCCTGCAGAATACGGTGGAGAATTTCCTCGTTCTCAATGGTTTCAGTGTAGGAATCAGCGATTTGATTGCCGATGAGGAGACGAAGAAGAAGATTGACAGTGATATTCAAGAAACAAAGAAGAAAGTAGAACAGCTGATTCTGCAGGTCCACTTGGACTTGTTCGATAACAATACAGGAAAAACCAATCAGCAGGAGTTTGAGGATCAGATCTTTGGAATTCTCAATCAGGCGACGACGGATGCAGGAAAGACGGGTCAGCAGTCGCTATCGAATGAGAACCGTCTTCTTGCAATGGTTCGTTCGGGTTCGAAGGGTGAGCCCTTGAACGTGGCACAGATGATGGCGTGCCTGGGACAGACGGCGATTGAGGGTAAGCGTGTTCCGTATGGATTTACGGATCGTACCTTGCCGCATTACAAGAAATACGATGATAGTTCGGAGGCACGTGGATTCATTGAGTCCTCCTTCATTCGTGGTCTGACTCCGCAGCAGTTCTTCTTTCACGCCATGTCGGGTCGTGAGGGTCTGATTGATACTGCCGTAAAAACGGCTGATACAGGATATATCCAGCGTCAGCTCATCAAGTCCATGGAGGATCTCACGGTCCAGCATGATGGAACGGTTCGTGATGCAAACAACAATATCATCCAGTTCCATTATGGCGAAGATGGAATCAACCCTGTGAAGATTGAGATTCAGAGCTACCCGATTGGTAATTTGTCTCAGGAGGATATCCGCAGAGAGTTTGGAATGGAGGAGGTCGATTGGAGCACGGTCTTGCAGGATGGAATCATTAAAGAGAACGATGCGGCTCTTATTACAGAGTTCAAGGAGCAGGTGGAGTATGATCAGCGTATGATGGTGGAAGGAGTATTTCAGAAGAAGTCGTTGGACAGCGGTAGTGTGTTTGCCCCTGTGAATCTGGCACGTTGGATTCTGAATATCAAGAATCGGTTTGGTCTGAAGAAGGAGGAGAAGACCGATTTGACGCCGTCGATGGTGTTGAATGGAATCAAGAAGATCATTGAGCGTACCCACAATTATCACAAGATTTGGTGTGCACTTCTTCGCTTCCACTTGGCCCCGCATAAGCTGATTATCAAGGAGCGATTTACGAAGAATGCGTTTGAAGTTCTCATGGAGCTCATCGTGGTGACGCATATGAAGTCGTGGGTGCAGCCTGGCGATCAGGTGGGTATCGTGGCGGCACAGTCGATTGGTGAGCCGGCTACACAAATGACTCTTAACACCTTCCACCAAGCAGGTGTAGCCTCCAAGTCAGCAGTCACTCGAGGTGTTCCTCGTCTTCGTGAGTTGCTCAAGGTGACGCAGAATCCGAAGGCAAGTTCCCTGACGATTTACTTGAAGCCCGAGTACCGCAACAGCAAGGATAAGGCACGTGAGGTTGTGCAGGATTTGGAGCTGACAGTTCTTCGAAACATAACGGATAAGGTGGCGATCTACTGGGATGAGAAGGATGAGGATACGATCGTAGAGGAAGATAAGGATCTTATGAGGTTCTTCCAGGAGTTTGAGTCGGGTCTCTTGTCGGATTCTCAGCAGCAGGATCAGGAGCAGTCCAAATGGGTTCTGCGTGTGGAGTTGAATCGCGAGGAGATGTTCAATCGTAATATCTCGATTCAGGATGTGGTCTATGTTATCAAGACGCAGTTCAATAATGACATCAATATCGTATACAGCGACTACAATTCCGACAATCTCGTTATGCGTATTCGTGTTCCAGAAACGAAAGACAAGGACACGTCTTCGCAGATGGACAATCTGACGAATCTTAAAAAGTTCCAGAATAAGTTGCTGAATAGTATTGTCATCCGTGGTCTTCCTGGAATTAAGGCGGTGACCTTCCGCAACGACAAGCAGTATGTGGAGAAGATCGAAGGAAAGTATCAGCAAGTGGAGCAGTTTGTTCTCGACACGGATGGATCAAACTACGTGAAGGTCATGAATCATCCTGCCGTGGATGGAACCAAGTTGTATTCGACTAACGTATGGGACATCTATGAGGTGCTGGGCATTGAGGCGACGCGTGCTGTCCTCTTTAACGAAATCAACAGTCTGTTCGAGAGCGTGGGTGTAAACTACCGACACTTGTGTTTGCTCTGCGATGTTATGACGCGGTTCGGTCGATTGATGTCGATTGATCGTTATGGCATCAACAAGAATGACATTGGTACGCTGGCGAAGGCATCATTTGAGGAGACGGAGAAGATCTTGCTGAAGGCGGCACTATTTGGTGAGGTGGATCCAGTGACGGGTGTATCGGCGAACATTATGATGGGTCAGGCAATTCGTGGTGGAACCGCGTTCTCGCAGATTCTCATGGATGACCAGATGCTTCCTGATCTTCTTTCGGCGATTGATGTGGAGAAGAATCGATTGGAAGATGAAGCGGAAGGTGATCTGAGCGAGATGAATGATCCAAGTACGCGAATCATGGATGCCTGCTCGGATACTCACTTTCAGATGGGTATGGTCATGCCCAATCCCAAGGCATTGCTAGAAGATGAACCGGATATCGAAATGAACATTGTGTAAATATCATCTAAAGATATGATCCGATTAGTATCGTATGGAATCGTATCAATTGGCAGATAGGATACGATGGTGTAATCGTACTGTTATTCCACCGACAAACACCTTTCAGATCGAAACAAATACTCAAGAGCATCAATGTACAGAAGAAGAAGCCGCGCTACATGCATGTCGAAATCGCATTTGTCATTATGAACAAGAGATAACAAATGGTAGAAACTGGGAATACTATAAAAAAGTGGTGAATCCGTATGAACTGGTGTATACTCAGAAGAAATATCACAACTTCCCCGATTCACTTTGTTTTTTAAAGCCATTGTCTCGATCGTATTTTAAGATGATCGAAATGCTGGATTTGATCCAATTTTTTACCATGTTCCCAGGAGAAACTATAAGAGTAGCACATGTATGTGAGGGTCCTGGTGGATTTATTGAGGCAATCTTTGATGAAGCAAGCCATAAACAGCGTTCTATTCAGAATTGCATTGCGATGACACTGAAATCCAAACGAACCAATATTCCAGGATGGAGACGAGCAGCATATTTCTTACAAAAAAACAAAAATATTCGAATACTATTTGGAGAAGATGATACAGGTGATATTATGAAACCTGAAAATCAACAGTCATTTATTGATCATGTTTCTACCGCAGAATATGGTGGAAAATGTCATTTAGCAACGGCGGATGGTGGATTTGATTTTTCATGTGATTACATGAAACAAGAACAAATGGTATTTCCTTTATTATTGGCCTCTACCAAAATAGGTCTAGAAGTGTTGAAAATTGGAGGTGTGTTCATTTTAAAGATGTTTGATTGTTATCATTCGTCTACGATGGATCTATTGTATTTTCTATCGGGTCATTTTGAGGAATGGGTGCTGTATAAACCAAACATGAGTCGACCGTGTAATCCAGAACATTATTTTATTGGAAAGGGATTTACAGGATGTTCGGAAGAAGAGTTGGACATGCTTCGACTATGGTGTAGTATGGTAGAGAATCACCAGCCTCTTGATTCGTTATTTTCTACAAAGCATCGGGAGGAATTCGATCGTATCATTCAGGAATTGCGTAGAAAATCGTTTCAAACACAAACACAATATTTGGAAAGAGTGTTTGAATTGATTAAGAGAAACGACGACGATTTAATTATAAATCATATACGACAAAATGAACGAAGTAGTTATGAATGGTGTGTTCGCTTTAACGTCCCGATGTACCCCCAGAGGCGCCGTTTAATTGAGGAGAAACAAACTGATCTACCAGTTTCTTACCTACAATAACGGATGCCTGATGCTGAGAAAGGTTGCCTTGTCCCATTCGGTCCAGCATGGAGAGCATGGTTTGAATGGGTGATAAATCCTGTTTATTAATGATTTTCTTGAATAATTCTGGGTATTGTTCAATAAAGTCAGGAACACGATCGCGGATCGACTGTTCGGAGTCTCCATTTGCCATCCATTTTGCAATGTCCTGAAGCATGGTACGAATGAACTTGGCTCGTTCCTTGGGTTGGTAATCAAGGGGGCGTGCTTCGGCTTCCGCCGTTGCCTCTTCCATGCTTTGACGTTGAACGGGTGGAAGTTGTTTGGACATGTCTGAAGATAGCTAGGAAAAACCTTTTTATGTTGACTCGCACTAGAAAGGATGTCAGATAATTCATTGCCATTATTGAAGCCTGCACAAGTGGTACCCTTACCGATTGGTCCCGGAGGGAAGAATGCCACAAAACAACAAATGAATAATACGAATACTCAGCTGACCATGTTGTCTGCACAGGCGACGGCGAATACAGTATTTGATCCTCCTCCTCCACAACCCATTACGAAACAGGTTATTTCTGGTTTTTGCTCGGGCCCTGATACATCCATTCCTGAATCTCTTTTCTTGATTGGTGTGGTATTGATTGTGTATGGTGTTCTTGCAAAATAGAGTTCTCTCCAAATAGATGACGGCGGAAGTACCCTTTCCCGAAGTACCGAATCGCAATCCGCATTGGGAAAGCGAAGTAGAAAGCGAATCAGACAGCGAGGAAGATCAAAAGAACGATACGCCATTAAAGGGGGTGGATCCAAAATTTAGAAAGGGTCTGGTCGATATCAAGAATGCGTTGTATGATTCTACGGTCTACTCCAAAAAAGAGGGAACACCGGAATCTCATGACATGAAGTTGCTGCAGGATTACATAGGAAATCTCAATCATTTCTATATTATTTCAATTGATGCACAAAAGATTGTTAATAATGTGAATGATGAATCGCAATTGGATATTTTTCCAAAGGAGCTACGTGATACCATAAAAGGTGTATTAGTTTGGACATCCGACTTTTTTAGAAAGAATGGAAGGGAAGATACACAGCCCTATAGTCGAGTCATAGAAGAAGTACTTCATGAAGATCCATACGTTCAGCGTTAAATTCCGAAGAGGAGATAGAGATGTCCTCGCCGACAGAATGTCCAGAGGGCTATAAATTACGAAAAGGCTATACGCGTAAATTTCGTAATAGCATTGTATCAACAGGATACACTGTTCGTCGTAAAGGAAAATTGTATATGGCCAAGCCCAAGACAGGCGAGGTTCATATTGCTGCAAAATGCATTAAAAATCGTACGGCAAAGGGTCCCGCTGTATTTGGAAAACTCCGGAAAGGCGATTTAATTAAATATGGGTATCAGTATCGATTGGCGGATCGATTACGTCATGGTGCATTGCAGAAAGCGATCAAACATTATGGAGCATTGTCAGTCTATCATAAACTCGATGCGGTTGCGAAGCTGACCAAGCGTACTGCTCCCGATGCAAGCGCCATCTTTTCAAAGGACAGAGAGTGGGTTCGTGCACAATTATCATAAGAGATTAGTTAATTATATCATGTTGTATGCTATTTTGAATATCATACAAAAAGAGTTAAAAACTCATATCTTGGTTGTAAAGGTTCAGTAGAGAGGATGTGGTCAAAACCAAAAGAAGGGGTCATAAAAGGAGACCTTTCAGAGAAAACTGGAAATAATTTATTAAATGAACTTGCAAAACCATGGGGAAAACAAGATACATCTGCAAGTCTACGGGCACCAGCTCTCATACCTGCTACACTTCCCAGTCCTACTGTTCCTGTATCCGATATGGAAACACCTTCGAATCCTATGCCAGCCGTCATAGGTTCCATTGCAACAACCCTAACATCTTCGACACAATCACCCGAATTATGGTCGTTTAAGAATGCCATACTTTTTCTCATTCTCATCGTATTATGTATCTATGTTCTCGTATTTGGCATGAGTACATGGCTTGATATTGAAAACACGAAAAAAGATTGGGCCAATAAACGATGTAGCCCTACGATCATGCCTTTTGCGAGTTATTTTGGAGTGAATACCAAAGATAATTTTGAGTTTTGCATGGGTAAAATCTTTCAAACCCATTCGAGTGGATATCTGGGATCCATTGGAGGCATGTTTTCACAGTTTACCACCCTTCTTACATCGATTTTTGATTCCATCAGTTCTCTACGAAATGTAGTTGCTTCCTTGGGCGGTGGTATCAATGTTATTTTCCAGGAATTTACAGATCGTATAACCAATTTCTTCTTTCAATTACGACTGACAGCGATACACATTAAGAACTTGATGGGACGATTATACGCTATGTTATTTTCGGTCATGTATATGGGAATGTCAGGAATAACGGGAATGACATCTTTTACCAATACCTTTTTGTTTTCCTTTTTGGATACCTTCTGTTTTCCAGGAGAAACCGAGATCATTGTACAACAAGGAGACATTTCGCGTAGAATCCCGATTCAAGAGGTCAAGATAGGAGACATTCTTCTTGATGGAACTCGTGTTACCTCGACATTTGAGTTTTATGCAAAGGGGCAAGAAATGGTTCAACTAGGAAAAACAGTGGTGAGCACGAATCATTATGTCATGCACAATGGTTCTTACATTTATGCAGGAGACCACCCTTCAGCGATTCGTTTAGGGCCATGGGATTCCGATGCACCATTGTACTGTCTTAATACATCCAAACATACCATTCCGATCGAATATCTTACCTTTCTGGATTATGATGAGACGGCAGAGGGTGATGCGGAGACGCTACAGTGGGTGGAAGGGAAAATTAATGGCAAGGACAGCGTGGGAAAATCATATCCCTATGCGGATGCATGTTCTGCAATCAATGAAGAGGCGAAAATCAAAACGGATCGTGGTCTTATCTCCGCAAAAGATATTAAAATCGGCGATAAGCTATCAACGGGATCCGAAGTGGTAGGTCTGATTCGCCGCGAAACGAGTGAAATCTGCACGCTCGCCAACGGTGTTCAAATGACGCCTGCTACGCTATATTGGGATAAGGACGCAGAACAATGGAAACGTATGGGTGAGCATCAAGCCTATACCACACAGCAGAAGAAAGAGATGGTGTCGTTCGTGGTCGTCCCAAATTCGCAAATCGAGTTGGAAGATGGCTTGAGAATACGTGATTATATGGAGGTATGCTCTCCGGATTCTAAAATGCATTATACGGCCATTTTTGATTCCAAACATGATTTTTAGAAAGGATGAATCTCTCTCATTCTAAAAGATGGAGGATAAATGGCCATTTATGCTCATAACCTTTGGCCTCTTATTTGCCTTAGGTTTTACAATTGCTAATTTGGAAAGGACCACGGTAATGAATCAGTGGACGGATCGACGTTGCGAACTACCCATTATGGCAGCGGCTGCATTTTTCAAACCCGAATCTGATCCGAGAACCTCGAGTGCATTTGCGGCAGATAATTTTGAATTTTGCCTACAAACCACCGTTGAAAAGTTTATTACGATGTTCATGGGTCCGATTAATGCACTATTTGGAAAACAAGCCGGATTAACGGGAGACGCCATGAACATGATTGGAACGATTCGCAATCTTGCACAAAATATGTATAAAGCATTTTTGTCGTATTTGGATGTCTACTTTAAAAAATTCAATCGATCGGTATTTGAAATGAGCCGAATCGCACAGCACATTCGAATGGCGATGGATCGTGCGAATGCTGTTGCAGTATCAATGGTCTATATGGGAGCAACGATATTTAGAGGTATTATTAATTCGATCCAGTTTATGATTAAGGTTATTTTGATCATTTGCGGTATCATGCTTGCGATCATCATCATCTTGTTTTTCGTATTATTCCCGATTATGCCGCTTATTTTGGCGACACTTGCGGCCATCATTTCGGCGGTCATGGTATTTGCGGGTATTTTATCCAGTTCTATCTCTGCGGATGCCGATGATAAAATGGGAGGACTATGTTTTGCAGAAGGAACCATGGTACAAACGATCGACGAGAAGGGTTGTATAACCCTTAAGCCAGTGGAAAAGATTCGCAATGGAGATCGATTGGCCGATGGATGTGGTGTTGTAACTGCGATCATTCGAATGAAAGGCGACGACATTGTTCTACGAAATTTACATGGAATTTACGTATCTGGTTCTCATGTGGTACGGGGAACAGATGAACAATGGAAATTGGTTGCGGAAGATGAACGGGCGATTCCAACGGATCATCGATCCCCCATCATTTATTGTTTTAATACAACTTCTAACAATATTCCCATCCAATCATTGGATGGTTCTACCATTCTGTTTCGAGATTGGGAGGAACTATCGTACGACGACCCCAAAGGGCAATACATGTGGAACTATCTGGTGTCGAAGATGCTTCATTCGAATGAATCAAGTAAAAAATATACAGAGTGGAAACATAACATTCGATCTCATTGTGAAGATGCGCTAATGGGACGAAATGTATTGGTCAAGACTGGTAAGGGATGGATTCCTATTTCCGAGATTGAGTTTGGACAAGTGATGGACCGAAATGGAAAGGGGCAGGATGTACTGGGGTGCATTAAGGAGCATGTTCCCCATGCGGAGGACAAGGATGGAACATGGTATACCGAACGATATGAAGAGGATCAGGGAATATGGAAAAAGAGTAAAAATACGGTTCCCGCTGGATCCGACACAATTGACGGGTTCGCATTAATAACGGAATCAGGAGAATACATTATTTGGGATGAAAAGGAGAAAAAGGAGAAGATCATACGAGACTTTACGGAAGTGGGATATCAAGAGATACACAAGACGTATGCCTTTTTGGAAGCTCGACTCCGGATGACCGAGCAGATTTAACGCGTACTAAGTAGAATGAAAACCGCATTTCTTATAACCGGATTATTGCTATTACTGGTCGCCAACTTACTCATGGTCTATTCCAAGGGTGATTCGGGCGAAGGATTTATGAATTATTACCTGCAAAATGCGGGATCGTCTGGTCTGGGTAAGCACAAGATGGAGCCAATCGGTGCATTTGATGGAGTCCGTGTTTCACCTAATGGAAGCTCATGGCGTGGATCTGCTCCGAATGAGCCCCTTATGGGCCCAGCCTTTGAGGTCGGTCCAGACAGCCTTTTTATGTTTAAGAACAATGATGTGAAGCCCGAGTGCTGCCCATCATCGTATAGCAGCGATATGGGTTGCGTATGCAGCACGCCCCAGCAGAGAGATTACATCAATCAGCGAGGAGGAAATCGTACGGTAGAAGACGGTGTCTAATCCCCTCCTTTTATTTTTATATGATGATACTAATTTATAAAAGATATTAGTATAATCATTCGTTTCATCTAATAGAATGAATGCCAATAGGATGTTCAAGCTTCCAAATAACACTGGACCGAAGCCAAATACGTCATTAAAGGTGAACCGCCCATCAAGCAATGTTCCCTTTAATACGTCATCATTTGTGAGTGCAACGAATACCGCAAGCAACGCAGTAAGCAATGTGGCTAACAACGCCGCCAAATCGGTTGTTAATACTGCGAATCAGGTTGTTAATACTGCAAACCAGGTTATGAATAATGCTGCGAATACGGCGAAGAACATGGGGTCGAGTATGGGATCTATGGTTTCTGATTTTACGGAACCGATCAAGGATTCCATTAACTCTTCCTTTCAAAGTGAAACATCTCCTTTTATATCGATCCCGGTTATCATCGGACTCGGTGTTCTGATTGTTCTTTTTATCATCATCGCCATGTTTCGTAATCAGATTGCGATGGCATTCGAAACGGTATGGCGCAAGATCAATAATTATTTCAATCCACCGGCACCTGTGATTCTCCCACCCAGCCCTTCCGTGTTTCCTGAAAAGCCAATTGACCAAGGTGCGCTTGGACAAATGATACCCGGCAAGAAAGAAGTCTTTAACATCGCTCAAGACAAGTATACCTATACGGATGCTGAGCCATTATGCAAGGCATTTGGCGCCGAACTCGCTACCTATGATCAGGTAAAGGAGGCATGGAACAAGGGTGCAGACTGGTGCAATTATGGATGGATCAAGGGTCAGGCGGCAGTGTTTCCGACACAACAGCAGACATATGATAAATTGCAGGCGGGGCCCGAGGAGGAACGAATGGCCTGTGGAACACCCGGTGTGAATGGAGGTTATTTTGATAACCCCGAGCTCCGAATGGGTGTAAATTGTTATGGATCAAAGCCTGGCGAGAATGACATCTCAAAACGTCATACCATGTCTAGTACCGGTAATATGACAGAGGGTGGAATGGCATATGATCGTAAAGTACAGAGTTATAAGAATGATGCATCCAACATTCCGATCAACCCCTACACTGCTGGACGTTGGTCATCGTAAATTATAGGATTTTGTTAAGCCCACTTTGTATTACACCCTGTGTCACACCCTGTGTTCCACCCTGTGATCCACCTTGAGGCGGTGTCATGCCGCTTTGCTTGAGAACTTTGTGGGTAGAATATCCTCGATTGGAGCGGATAAAAGTCATGATTTCCATGGTTTCATCTTTTCCACCCCGTTGCATAAAGTATCCGTGGAGCAATTCTTCCACTTTGGAAAGCGAGAGTTGATTGGGCTCTCTCTTGTCAGTGACGTTGATGTTGCCATTATTGATTTTAATGGTTGCTTTCTCCATTCCATTTTGTTGAAGGAGACCAATAATCTGTTTCTCGTAATCGTCGCGTATTTTCCGTACAGCACCGAATTGTTTGAAAAACGAGGATGCCATATTCCCGTAATGAAGCCAGTATCGTACATAGGTAGCAATACCGGGATCCGCCATGTTGCTATCCATAGGAATGGTAAAATCTTCTTAGGTCTATACGCTAAAAGGGATGCTTACAGGATGGACATAATCCACTGGGAGTTCGATTCATAAGTAATAGAACAAACGTTAGTACTACAAATAATAAAATAGCACAAAAGATGCAAAGGGCAATGATGAGATAGGGAAAAGATCGTTGCAAGATAAATTGTAAGAAAGGCTCTATGACCAATTGTTGGATATAATTTTTGGTGTCAGAGTTTGAAAGGGATACGGCAAACTGATCAATTCGTCCTTTTAACATATGAACGAATCGCTCATTATCCTTTGTCCGATCTACCGGCATTTTGATAGCTGTGGTGAAATTATCCGATCTCTTCTAATCGCTGTGGACAGAGACATGCCGACCTTTCTCGCTCCTCAGCATTCTAAACTGAAGAATGCAACTACGGGAGCAACCGAAATGTGCTATACGTTTTCCATAACCTACACGGAGTCGGAGAAGAATCTGTCATTTGATGTGGAGGAAGCATCTGATATTTCCGTTGAATCATTGGAACGTGGAATTTCTGAGAGAAAAGACTGGTGGAATCAATGGCTTACGGAGTTTTTAACGGCATCTGCAAAATACTTTTCTAAGCCCTATACGGTACAACAAATTCAGAAAATCACAAAACATACCCTGTCTGGGACTCTACCGACACTATTTCCGGCATCTGTCTTATTCGTTCCTGAGACCGTTCAGATTCGAGGGGGTGTCTTTTGGGTAAACTGGTCGTATGTTGCCACACCGGCACGTATTGATATTCCGGATTTAGACGTCCATGAAGAGCCTCTTCCGGTTTTGGAAGATCGTGGAATGGAAGAAGCGAGCATGGACGATGTTCTCTCTGCAGACGCTACGGAAGAATTGGAAATCGAGTCGCCTGCTAAATTTTATGACAAGCAGAAAGCCAAGGAGGCTCGTCTAAAGGCCAAGATTGCACTTTATAAGGCTCAGCATCAAATTGCCAAATATTATGAAAAGTACGGTACGGAGATCTCAGATTCGGATTCCGATTCGGATTCCCATTCCGATGAAGAGTACGAGGAAGAGGAGGTCCAACTTTGAAAAGGGACGATTTGGTAAAATTATGCCCTCTATCTTTTATAGAAAGTAATGGCAGGTATAGACATGGAGAAGGTCATCTTATTTGCTCTCGTCGTATTGGTGGTCGTATTCATCGCTTATCAATATAATCCATATATGTTTTCATCATTACGCTTTCTGGAAGGCTTTGCTGAGGAGAAGAAGAAGGAGGAAAAGAAGGAAGAAAAGAAGGAGAAGTTTGAGGATAAAAAGGAGAAGGAGAAGCCAAAGGATGTAAAGAAGTTCCAGAATGAGAAGTTCGAGGACAAGAAGAAGGAGGGCTTCGAGGACAAGAAGGAAGAGAAGAAGGAGAAGTTCGAGGGCGAGGGCTTTGCGGACCTCAGTGCGTATGAGGGTCCGGCTCAGTTTGGCTCCGCCGAGCAGCCAGCGGGTTGCTATCCCCGTGATCAGCTGACCCCCTCCGAGCTCCTCCCCAAGGACAATGCGAGTGTGTGGTCTGAGCAGAACCCAATGGGCCCAGGCTCATTGAAGGGCAAGAACTTCCTGAGCGCGGGTGCCTTGATTGGTGTCAACACGGTTGGCCAGAGCATGCGCAACGCAAACCTCCAGGTTCGTTCCGAGCCACCGAACCCCCAGGTTGCGATTAGCATCTTTAATCAGTCCACCATCTCCCCGGACTTTAGCCACCGCAGTTTTGAGGTAGGCGCTTAATTTATCCATTGCACATATAGTAATGTCGACTCTTTTCGATCGTCTTTTAGAAATCGACACGATTCACGTCATCGCACTGGTACTCTCCGTTGTCGTCATCTATCTTATCATGACTCGACCTTATGGATTTGGTATGTTGGAAGGGTTTAATGATGGATGGAATTTGAACTCCTCCAACTCTTTGGAGAATTCCCATGGTTCGGCTCCCGCAGGAGTGAATGCCGCACCTGGAAAGGCTCAATATGACCAGAATGCTAAAGCACCTCATGTATCTACTGTGAATCAAACCAATCCACAGAATACGAATCCAGAGTTAAAGGAACAACCTGGGTTTTCGTATTAAGCTTGTCTAGAATCGTTATTTTATCTTTGCATCATATGATAAGATAAAATGACCAATCTTTTATGTTTTACAAGTACCTTCTTTGCTACGAATGTTATCGTTGGTCTATACCTAGGATATCATGTATATGCATTATTGTTTTTTATACTTATGTGTACGTCATTAATTTATCATTCTACCCATCACACTGTTATTAAAAAATTAGATCGAATGGCGGTCATATCTATTGGTGTATATGGGGCGTACATGATCTATCAGAAACAGATGTTTGATCTTTCTCCTTGTCATGCAATGATTATTCTTTGTTTTCTATTCTGTGTGGCCGTGTACGAATACGGAGAACGTATTCAACAATTCTGTTTTGACCCCAATCCATTTGTATCTCTATTTTATCACACCTGTATGCATTTATATGGATCGATTGGTCATCATTTTGTCATGTTAGGATAACCCATTCACTTTATGGAATCCTAGTAGAATGTCGATCTTGAGCGCGGCATCCAAGCTCTTTCAATCGATTGTTGGAGGAGGGAACTTTCCGACAGTGAATGTGGTCTCGAAAGTGGATGGACAAACATATAAAGTCCGCGATATGCCTGATAAGGAAAAGGCGGCAGATTTGATGGCGACACTTCGAATTAAACTGGTGAAATTGTGTAATGCGATGGAGAAGAAGTACCCAGATAAACCTCAAGTGAAACAAATGGTGCAGAATTTTCGAGCGGATCCGTCTCGATTCATTGAAGCGACTCCTGAATCGGAACACACCTCCTCTACGGTAAACAAGGGAGAGATCATTAACATGTGCCTGAGACAACGCGATGGCCCGGATGAAAGTCTAGTCGACGAGAATGTTATGATGTTTGTCGCCCTTCACGAATTCGCACATGTCTGCACGGATTCAGTAGGCCATGATTCCACCTTCTGGAACAACTTTGGATGGCTGTTAAAGGAGGCGGAAGGGTTGAACTTGTATCGTTATACCGACTTTTCAGCACATCCTGTGAGTTATTGTGGAGTGTACATAACGGATTCCCCTCGATATGACCCTGCAAAGGATGGAACGAATATGCAGATTGGAACCATGTCCAAGCGTAGCGACTAAAAGCGAAGCTTGAAGCTTGTAAAAATGATGTGAACATCGCTATGGCTTTTTTTATGAAAAAGCCATAGGGATGGCGACGCGAATGGACCAATTACTATATCCATCTATGCTTTCCGATCTTCACGAGAAGATACCCCCGGTTCAATGTATGATCTGGAAGGGAGGAAAGGAATATGAAAGGATAACGTTGGATGGCCTGTATCCATTTGATACGATTTATAGTATCAAACATATGATTTCTGTCTATTTTAAAAACGATCCAAATTTTCTACCACGATTTACATTTGTGGGTGTCCCGATGGGTGATCAGGCGTATTCTTTAGAATCACCATCTATCGAACAGGTCCGATATCTTCCGATTGATTATTTATGGTACCCGAGTGGATCAAATGATCCGAATCAGACCTACCAATTGTTTCATCCTGCCTATACCGCAACTCATCCTGATGATCGGTTTGTTAAGGAGGATGGCATGTATGCCAGTCCAAACTATGAGGTTATGGGTCGAAGTACCATTGAAGACGTCTTTTTAAAGAATCGAGAGGGAAGACTACCAGTATTTCACGTGTTTACTCTTCGATCCCTTCGAACCCTTATTGGGGGGTCTGCATTATCGGAAGAAGTATGGAATGGTCAGTTTTCACCCTATTTTCCCGATGTTCCAGTGAGCGGGCCCCATCAACCGATAAAGGATGATCTCGAATTTGGTAAAAAGATTCAATTCATCCAGTCGAAACGAAAGGAGGCGATGGAACGGTTGGATTTATTGATGGAAGAACAAGTTCCAGTTCCGACCATTGAACTAACAGGAATTCGTAATATGTTATTGTACTGGAAGAAACCGGTTAAGGGATTCGAAGGAAGTGCCAGTTTATTTTATCGAATTCCTGCAACCGAAAAACGCCCTTATCTTCGACTGATCCCGACGGAAGGAACTGCGGTCACTAAACTTCACGTACGCGGTATCATTCCGATTCCTACACTGGAAGATCCAAGTGTACTGGATGGATGGGGAAAGGAGAATAGTCCGACTCCTGGATATGATTTCTGCAGTATGAAGTATGTTCATCGTCCTTCCATTGGAAATACACAGCCGATCTATGGAACTATTCAAGCATTTAATGACGGAACAATGAAATTATTGCTTCAACCACCCAAGAAGATCAAACAACTTGATCCTATCATTGATTTTCGCCATTTTCGGGCGAATGTTGCGCAGGTATTTGATGGATTGTCTCAGCCGTTTGATCGGTTCCAGTTAAAAGAATGCGCGATTGTCTTTACGATTCGACCTCCTACGAATGGTAAGAAGTTTACCCGTGCAAGGCTATTGCAGCGGTTGCCGTTTTTTGCGACATTGTTCAAAGAAATTACCCCTCTTCCTGATGAAAGTCCCATTATTTCTTTGAGGTACAAGGCAGTGAGTCAATATGCAACGGAAGATAAGATTTTCACGTTCATAACACAATGGAACACGCAACAGCGTATTGCGGAGAAAGAAGGAACCATCGTGGATGCGGTTCAGCATGAGTTTCAATTCACTAGAAAAGAGGCGATCGAAACGGTAGCGGATTATCAACGAAAACAGGGTCTTTTTACGGTTCAAGTTCCCGAGGAGGGAGAGTTTATGGAAAGTTTTAATCCAGGAATCGATTTACACATTTACTCCAATGCTCCTCTGTATCATGTCCACATTCACCGAATTGACAGTTATGAAACCTATCGTCGTCTCTTTACTTTATTATCATTGTTATTCATTGATCAAGATGATTATTTTGATGACTCTGATGAAAGAGGACAGAATGCGTTGTCGACGGTTTCGGAAGAGGTGGAGGAAGAGTTGATCAATCAAGAAGAATCCAGAACTGGAAAACAGGAGGCTCGAAAGGGGACCGCTGCACAGGCATCGATGAAAGAATTCATGACTCCGCGTATGGGTTCGTCATCTCGTGCCTATATGGATGATCCCTTTTCTGAACCTGACATGGCGTCAGCGAGTGCATCAGCGAGTGCATCAGCGAGTGCATCAGCGAGTGCATCAGCGAGTGCATCCGCATCAGCATCAGCAGCAGTAAGTGAACCCTCCGCTAAAGATGCAAAGTCAGTGGACGATCAAAAGCTAATTAACCCAACAAGTTGGTTTATTAACAAACTGAAATCGATCGATAAGCGTCTATTTGATTTTAAAACAGATAAGGCAAGCAATGGATACAGTCGTAAATGCGCCGCACAGGCAGATCGTCAGCCCGCCGTCTTGACCAAAGATCAATATGATCGAATGAGAGCCGTCTATGAGAATGCTCCTATCTTTTGGGTGGTATTTCCCTTAAATGAAGAGGAAGATCCTGTTGCTCCCATTGGAACAGAAGAGACCATAACGATTATGAGATTTGGATCGGATCCTGATCGGGTTCATTATTATTTCTGTCCAGAGTATTTCTGTTTGAATGATGAAATCATGATTCGCCCAAAGGACTTTAAAGAAAACGATGAGTCGTGTCCGTTTTGTGGAGGCCTAGAAATACTCAACAACGAAAAGCCAGAACGAGGGCGAACGGTTATGCGAAGACATAAAAGTGAGCAGAGTTCGACCTATCACAAATACATCGACTTTATGGGGAAAACGACACATCCCGATGGTTTGGCACTTCCCTGTTGTTTCGTGAAGCAGTCTTCCCTTCGTATCGCTGATAAGGAATTCTCTCATTTAAGGGATGTATTAAAGAAACAGGAGTTGGTTGCGAACGTAGATGACATGAAGGAAGAGGAGGATCAGTCTGTCTATCAAGATCTTGTCTTTCGAGCCTCTCAATCCATTCAGTATGGTGTTCTGTTAGAATCCATTCACAGGGCTTACATTTTGGACTCGAATAAACACCCCGATCCAGGTATCTTTGCCACGGCCCCCCATGCATTTGATGAATTTTTCAAGCAGGATTCGGCTAAAAAGATCGTGGATCGTGTTCACATTCACTTGAAGTTGCGTCCAAATGCTCAAGGGTTTTTACGATTGGGAACAGAGAACACTCCCTATGAATCTTTGTTAGGTGCTCTCGCACCCATCATTTACCGAAATTCCATCCAAGAAGTGAAACAGAAAATCAAGGAGGTTATGATTCCTCGTATTTTCCTGAATTCTCACTTTGGAAATCTCGTATTGGAATTTTTCAATCCATCGGATGCCAGCGCGATGCCAGAGAATCGAATGGAGCTCATGCAGTGGTCTCAGGATCATTTGCAGATCGCTACAACAGGAAATAATTATCACGCACTGCTACGAATCTTCAACGCCTTTCACCGTTTCATTCGGTTCATTGATGATCCGTCGAAGAGAAAAGATCTGCGTCATATTCAACCCTTGTTAGCAGAACCAGGTCTGTTTACCCTTCGCGGGATTCAGCTAGTCATTATGGAGGAGCATGGTGCCGATCCTGTTACGATTCAATGCCCGATCTTTGGTGTATCGGTGGATCGAAATCGAAAGAACGATGTGGCATTTCTTTCGAGAAGCATGCGTACCATTGGAGGAACCGATCAGGTATATTCTCATTACGAGCTATATGTTCATACCAGCAATAAGCCTGCCAAAGGAGCAGAGAGAGAGGTACATGAGCCGATTGTTCGTTGGGATTATCCATCGCGTAAGTTTTGGCCTGAAATCGTTCAATTGCGAATCGATGAGTATATGACACAATGTCAGAGTCGATACCGCAGTATTTACACGGCACAGGAGGGTGTTCACCCGATGGCAATGCTCCCACTTTCCAAGGTGGTTCAGACCTCTTCGATTCGCCCCGAGGGGATTGTAAAAGATAGCTACAATCATGTCATAGGATTAACGTTTCCCTCTAAGGGCGGATCGTCCTATTTAGTGGCACTTCCCGTAGTAGATGATGGGGTCATCACGATCTCTTCGTCGTTCTCGATTCCGAGTGTGTATCTCGATTGGGCAGATGTCAAATTGGCTCCCGTGGAAGACGCGGTGAAGTATTATCGTCTCATCTTGGACCCCTTGTTTTTCTTGTATCCTGGATACCGTGTTCAAAAGGTGGTTCGTAAAAAAGGCCTGGATACGATTGTGGCGATTCAATTACTCAACGGCATTTATGTTCCAGTGGGTCCACCGAAGAACGTGGAGGCCTTTGATAAACTGGCTCTTCCCGAGGTATACGTAGATGAATTCGAATGGGAGATGGATAAGAAAATATCGACGGAAAAGGATTGTGGAAGCGATCCTGCACTTCTGGAGCAATCGTCGTATTCGGACTGGGAGGAGGGTTATCAGCAGTTTCGATTGATGGTGGCGAATTGGATAACGGGTGATCTGGGTGGATCCGTTCTGAGAAAGAATATTCAGGATGTTATTTTTCGTTCGGATCTTCCTGAGTATGAGCGAAGAAAGCGTCTGTATCTCTTGCTGTCCTCCACGCTCTTATCATGGTTTTATGCGGATCCAGAGGAATGGGAGAAGGGTGTTTCCTCCTTTTTACGTAAGGATTGTCGAATGATTGATGGTCCTGAGGCGTGCACGGGATCATGTTATTGGAAACAGGATGAGGGAAAGTGCTTGTTGCATGTTCATAAGACGACGTCTCTGAGTGATCAGAAGGGTGCTCGTGATGTAAGTACTCCTGAATTGTTTACGAAGCGTGTCATTGACGAATTGGTGCGTTTTCCAGCTCGTCGAAGACAATTGATGAGGGGTGAAATTTCCATCGTATCTAAAATGGTAGAGCCGATTCATGAGGGGGATCAATATATTATTCCTGAATCTTCTCCTACATGGACGAATTTATTGCGTCTGGATTGGATGCGTCAAACACCAGAAGAGCCCAAGTATCATGAGGAAATGTCGGGACAAACGGAAGATAAGAAGATGCCAGAGGGAGAGATGGTTCCTGAACTAGCAGCAGTGTTAGGTGAAGATACTCCTTATCGTATCAAGTTCCTTACAACACGTGATAAAGAACAGCCATTAATGTTATTGACTTCGATTCTGAGTACGACCTTTGAACAATTGAGAATGAATCCGACTGGAAATGAGATCTCGATCGATCATATGATGAATTATGTGCGTCATCGAAGCAAGCCGATCGGAATCATTCAGATTCTAAACCCTAAGGATCAAGCGATTCAATTTGTCAAGCCACCTGGGTATTTTGATTCGGTCATGATCCTTGTCGTCCTTTCTGATCGTGTTGGTATCCTGTTAGAAGAAGATGGAAATATGATGATTCAAACAGGTTCTCTACCAGAAGCGGTTCGTAGGAGATGGAATTCTGCAGGAATCGTGGAGCCGAAGAGACGACCGATGCCAGGAATGGAAGACAAAATGCCGGTTGTGATTGGCCAGCCGGCCTTTCAGCGTGAATTTGATAAGCCGCTTGCGGCGGCGCAAGCCCCAGTGGCTCCTCCTGCGATGGTTTCACAGGCTCGTCGTAGACCACCAATGGGAATGGAAGAGCCTTCTTTGCCTTCAGCTCCTCCTTCGGTAGTTTCACAGGCTCCTCGTAGACCACAAATGGGAATGGAAGAGCCTTTGGCTCAACCTTCTTTGCCTGCAGTCCAGCCTTCTTTGCCTGCGGTGGTTTCACAGGCTCGTAGTAGACCACAAATGGGAATGGAAGAACAGTATTCTATGCCTGCAGTCCAGTCTTCTTTGCCTGTGGCACAATCTTATTTGCCATCTTCTAAGCCTTCGATGACTTCGGTCCAGCCTTCGGTATCGGCTCAACCTTCGGTATCGGTCCAGCCTTCGGTATCGGTACAACCTTCGGTATCGGTACAACCTTCGGTATCGGTACAACCTTCGGTATCGGTACAACCTTCGGTATCGGCCATGAAAAATAGTATCCGTAAACCACGAATGGGAAATGTTTAGAAACGGAACTGGGCAAGTGTATTGGGCTCCTGAATTTCAGGAATGGGTAGAATAACCGATTGTTTGCACCCCGCTGCTACCGCCCTGCGACGGCACTCGATCATATCTTCGACTTCATCGGACATGATATTCAGCCGCATCCGACGATAAGAAGGAGCATCAGGGTGAAGAATCACCAAGTACAAGTCCGCGACTTCCAGTCCATAATACTGTTCCAGGATCCATTTGTAGACGTTGAGCTGCATCGTATAATGCCAATAATTTGTATCAGGTAAGTGTTCCAAGGGAGCCAGACCTGATCCAAACGGATTTTCCGATTTGATTTCTTTGGAGCGTTTCCAGTCATAAATGACAAACTTTCCATCGGATTTGCGGCGATAGACCATATCAATGGATCCGCACAGCTTGATTTTGCGTTCTCCCTGAAACGTCTCTAAGGCATCGGTAAAGACTTCCCATTCGGAACGGTAAGGCTCCAAATCGTGGCCGCAATCGTCCCAGAATTTCTGAAAGTATTTCCACTCAGGTGTCGTTTGAACAACTGGATCGATTTCCGAATACGCACCGTGCATGTACTGTTCGATCGCAAAATGCATGGCGGTTCCTGCAGCGGAAGCCTCTTTTCCATTGGCCGACCATTCGGCCATGATTTCCTCGTCTGTTTTTCCATAGTATTTGCTGGTGGCCCAATTGGGGCCTTTACGCATTTTGGTTAGGATCTTCTTTCCATCAAAGTGTCCGAAGAATTCGTGGACGAAACCGGTACAGGAAATGTTTCCCTGACAGGAACCATTTACATAATACTTGTGAGTCGGTTCATCAAATGCAATATGGGCATCGCGGGGATGACGATGGAGTTCAGTCAGCGTTTGCCAGTCGTGATGAGGCATGTTGTATCTTATCTTCTCTATGTTAAATCAGATCAATTTTATTCAATCAGGTGCACCGATCGCTAATAGAACAGTGGGGATCATATGATCAGGAAGATCCAAGATAGATCGTAGGGAGTCAGGACGAGAAACATCGACGGGGTAAAAAGGGATATGTTGCTCAGAACAGGCGACCATTGCAAATCCGAGTGCGAGATGAGACTGGCGTGTGGTCCATGCCAATTTATCAGGTGGTGAGTTAGATCCCCATAGTTTATGAATCATTCCTCTAATCGTGCGACGGTGAAAAACAGAATCAATCAGTACCTCTGTGGAAAGACTGATACGAGTATGTGCACAAAAAATAAGAATGGTATGACACAAGGTAAGATGTGGCTGGTCATAACATGCCTCTTGTATGGATGACTTCAAAGAAGGATCCTGTATGGCATAGATTGTATAAGGAGGAGATCCATATGAATAATGAATATCGATAGCCTCTTTTGGTCCATTCTTTGTAGAATTGTACTGTTTTACAATACGTTTCCACTCACTCGGATTAACAAAGGTATCGCTTACATGGTACACCTCGCTACTCTCCTCCTCTTCCTGACTAGCGGCTAGACCCATTTCTACTATATGAACCTAGTTAAAAGAGTGCAAGTTTCATAATGAATCGTCCCACCTTGTTTCCACCGGTTATGGTCTTTTTGACACCATGGCGAACACCGCTGAGTTCTGGAATACCGACTTCTACGTTGCTCAAATAGAGAATGTATTTCTTATCAGCTTTCGCCGCCTCTACGATACTCTGGAACCGAGCATCGCGTTGATATCGGAACCTGAGAGCGTTTATCAAGAACTCGTCCTTTTGAGTCTGCCAGATGGATTCATCAATGACAACTCCGCGACCGGTTAGTGCACCCTTGGACATTTCCTTATGAACCTCCTTTGCTTCATCTGCTAGAAGCTTGAAATCGCGTACCGATTCTTCCGCAATCGTCTCCTTAAGGCGTGCAAATCCAAATTGCTGATGAATCTGTCCTTTGGTACTCATGAGTGTTCGTGCGAGGTTTGGTTGATTAGAGGCCTCTTTCAATTTCATGGCCGCCAAGTAGTGCTCCACGGTGGGATACTGAATGGCAGGGTCTTCAGGATCAGGAATGGGGAAGGGTGCGGACAAGGACAGCCATCGACCCGCATTCTTATCATCCAGTGTAGTAAGATTTGACTCGGGTGCGTCGGCACCGATTAAGAAGATCTGATTCTTCTCGAACTTCTTGGTGGGAAGAGGTGGTTGATCGTATGCACTTGCTTCTGGCTTTGCTTGCTGTGCTTCTGCTTGCTGTGCTTCTGGTTCCGCGTATTTTTCGTCATCTAAAGCGGCAGCGATAGGAAGGTCAATCTTGGGAACCTCGGCGACGATTTTCTCTCCTTCTCGTTTGAAGATGAACCACCGATTCAAGAACGAAAACTCCTTCACCGAATCGCGCATGTTATATTTCTGTTCACGGCGGTTGGCCATCTCAAAGCTCGCATCAAAGGTATTGGTGCTGTGTGCCAGCTTCATTTCAGCGAGTTCTGCCTTGTTCAGAAGGCGAAATCCAATTTCCCGCATTCGTTCCGTCAGATAGGCAAAGGATACCAAATATTCACGGTGGGTGGAACCAATGCTAATAAACTCGACATCGATCGCATTTCCAATCGAGGATTCGTCTGCAGATAATTCGACCGCGTCATATTGTTTGGTGATGCTCCAAATGGGAACCTCTCCTTCCATACCATTTGCGGATTGACCCTTCTCCATTCCACGTAGGAGACGAAAGATAAGATCCCCGTCAAAGCAACATCCAATGAATAGACCGCCTACGCGAACGGTTTCAGATAAATTGGTTAGGAATCCATCGAGTGTTTCTTTCGTTTCAAAGAAGTAATGGAGGGCAAACATACAT
>OFSF01000165.1_pt1 | contig 28471 bp, 39 predicted proteins | sample 1543271 | NCBI WGS metagenome assembly OFSF01 (sample SAMN07774227, study PRJEB24372) | wastewater metagenome | isolation source: Exp Tend VB 100WW | collected 2016-02
GGCGCCGCCCTCTAGCCCGGCCCAGTGGCACGTAGTGGCCCAGAGATGTCACATTGGAGGGTGGGGGATTACACAGGCTTGCTCATTTTGTGACATTTTGTACTAAACAGGTGTAATAGGTCTGTTTCCATAGAACTTTAAACTTAGGGGCTTATTTCCTTATTATAACAGGGTTGTTGAAGTTTGTCAATAAGGCAGAACCAGTTTGGCGGGTGGCCACTTCGTGGCACCCAAAACCAGCTCGGTAAGTGGCCCGGGGGCATTGTCACATATAGCGGTGGTTTATTGACACATAAAATTGTCACAAAAATTTTTGCGCGCTAGGCCACGGAGGGGGGCCCCCTCACATTTTTTGGCCTAAAAAGTGCACAAAACTGCACCGAAAAGTGTGAGGGGGGGTGGCTGATTTGGCCCAGTTAGGGGGTGGTTGGCCGTTAAGGGGGTAAAAAGCGAAAAGGCGGCCATTGCAGCATCAGGCTCCGACTCTGTAAAAAATACAACGAGCAAGTTTCTATGCTCTGGGGGACCCCCCCCCTATCACATTCTTTTATAGTTTTTTGTGAAGAGGGGGGGTGGGGTAGTTTTGGGGGAAATTGTTGCTTCTAATTATCTTCGCTGAGATGGAAACTGGGCACTTTTTACCTTAGCTGTTTAAAGGCTTAGTGAATAGCTGGGCTAGATGCATGGCTAAATCCTCAGCCGATATAGTTTTACTACGGGAGAACTATTCTTTAAGTAGCATAACAGCTCCTGAGTCGCGAGAGAAGCTCAGCCGTACACTGCTAGAGCTGGACTCACGCTCGTTTACGGAACTGGAGCTAAGACGCTACTTTGAAGGCCTAAAGCTCGCCATGGGAGCTTTTATTCAAAAAGTTTCCGTATTAGAGTCGAATATATTTGATCTGAGAAGGGACCAAATTGCTGCAGAGAGCCGTATGGAGGCTATGTATCTGCGCGCTCAGCTTGAAATCCAAGAGCTAAGATCGGAAATATCGGAAATACGACTAAGCAAAGGACGGATTAATCAGATAGTTAAAGTAGCCAAAGCTCTTCAGGGAAATGCTTATGCTCCCTATGCTGTTAAGTCTTTAGTCGATGGAGTCGTAGGCTCATCACAGCAAAAAAGTAAAGTTGCTAAGCTGGATACAACTAAACTACCTAGCGACTTTACTACTAGATTAGAATTTGCTGAACTAAATGGGTTTAAATGGAATCAAAATAATAGACTACCAAGTAAATCTTCTAAGCAACTAGAGATATTAGAAGAGTGGGAGAATCAGTTTTGTGAAGTGGAGAATATGTCTATTGCTCAAGTCTTAGATAAAAAGTTCTTAGTAAGAGTGGGGAGTGGGGCTATAGCAGGAGCTCTTATGTTTCTAGAGCGCGAGTTAGGCGCGCTCCTGCCGGAGCGCAAAACCCTCTCGGTATTTAATTGCTACCAACGAGCAGTAAAACTATACTTAGAACGGCGGGGATCCGCCACGTGCCCTCCTCGTATCCACTTTGATATTAAAAGCCTGGTTTTAGCAGCTTTTTGCCACCTCACCGTAGAGGAGATAGAAACTATTGAAAACAGACTTAAAACTAAAGATTTAGTAACACCAGATCAGGCTATTTTAGGGCTAAAAAAGATAGCCTCAAGAGCAGTATTGCCAGCTTTTATACAATGGACATCTGAAGATGTATCAAACACCGAAAAACTATATTCTTTACAAGCCGGGACTTATGATTCTCAGCTCGAGGACTTTGTTTCTCGGTACGGTATTTAAGGAAGGGTGTAAGTATCTGCTGTTAGACTAATAATTTTGCGTACTGAGCACTTATTAAAAAGCAAGTTGGCTGGGTTTTTTAGCCCTTCGCTTGAGTAAATGTGCTCATTTACTTCAGTTATAATTTTGTACTTTAACCCTGAGCCGTTGGCCGGCACCCAGTCCCCCAAGCATCCAGCTTTGCAATAAAAAGTTTTAACCTCCATGGCGCAGTTATCCAGTTCCATAAGTTGGTTGTCAGTTGTATTAATAAAGGGTAATAGGTCAAAAGAAGCAAATCTTAACTCCTCAAGTTCTTTTGACTTTATAAAGTTATATGCCGCTGTAATATTCTCAGCTTTAAGAGTTTTTTCTTTTCTTAAAAAAGTTCTATTAATATACTCAGTAACTACTTTTCCGCTAGCTTTGATTGCGTCAGAATTAAAAGATTTCTTAGACTTTTCCACTGGCCTATTTACCAAATAATAGAGAACCGAGCTATATAGCTCCCCAGCCCAGTTTTTAATATCTGAGCCGGTCAAACCATCCACAATCCAATGAACAGAATGAGATCTGCATATAATAAGAGCTTTTGCTAAAAGCAAAGTTGTAAGCTCTTTCTGTAAGGAGTCCTGAGCCGTGGAGTATAACGCGTAGATTTTTTGTGAAAACTTCTTTACCACGGATTTTCGGGCAGATTCTCCACCCACGGAGTAATTGGCCATTCCCTTTAGCAAATCTTCGCTGCTAATGGCTCCTTCTTTGTGAAGTATTATAAGACTCTCAAAGGTAAAAGGCCAGGCTCCTTTCGCGGCGTGAGCTTGGTCATAAATCCTAAAGACTTTTTCTAAAACCTCGGGGCTTTTTAACGCCCTACGTAGCCCACCTGCGGACATAAAAACAACAATTCTGTCGAGGGCTTCTGCGCTAAGTTGTGGGCTAAGCAATGCCGCCCATCCGAAATGGTCTATAGTGCCTACTCTGGAATAAATGGACGGCGAGTGCTTGATTAAAAACTCCCAGGGGTTTTTATAAGCAATTGAGACTTTGCTGATCCAAGGATCGTCGTCAAAAAGCTCAAGCATTGAAAACCCGGGGTTGGAAAGCACCTCCTCTAAGTAGAGGCGAGCCGCCTCTTTCAATGTAGCCGGCGAGGAGTTAGGGTTACTAGCTACAGCTTTTCTAACCCGTATGGACCTAGAGGCTCTCCAGATGGCCGTAAGTTCTGCGCTTGGAGTTTGCTCGTTTGTTGCTCGAGCAAGCTGATTTTTTATTGTAGTAGTAGGCATATCAGCGCTTGCGACGGCGATCGGTCATCATTTTAAAAAAGATTTCATACCATAGTTCTTTAGAGCACTCCTCACTGCAGCAATACTCTGCCGCAAAAGAAGACTTATAGTTGGTTTTTTTACCACAAACTCCACAAAACCCAACTTTTTCTTTCAGGACGTAGGTATCTCCTTGGTAGGAGATCAGGGGTTTATTATGAAAAAATGCTTTAGCTTGCTGTACCATGGCCACATGGCTAGAGTCCTTTCCATTCTACTCCTTTTTTCTCAGTAAGTCAACCAATCCCTCCGAGGCTTTACGTTCTTTAATAAACTTATCATGCGCTTTGCGTTTTTTATCTCGGACTCTTTTTAGCTCTCTTCGAGCCAAAGCAAAAACCCTCCACATAACCTCGGACATAGACGCATCTTCAAAAAGATCTCTCCACTCGTCAAGTTGCTGGGCCACTTCTTCCCTAACACGAATTGTTCTATATTTAACAAGTTTATCGTTAGGACCTTTGATAGGAAGCACGGGTGGGGGCTCGCAAGAGATGGAGGTTTATGGTATTATATCATAGATATACTTTAATCGGCCAAAATGAGAAAAGAAAAGTATTGGCCAGAGGTCTTTGTGGGTATAGATTTTTTGAAACGCACAGATATTATTAGTAAAATTCTTAGAGTGGATAAAGATACATACAATGTAAACTTTGACCATCCGGTTCTTGGGGAAGTTGTAGAGGTATATGATATCTATGATAAGGGTACACTATGCCTTAAATCGGTTTTTCCTGTGGATATGCAAGATGACCAAGAGCAGATTGACATTGCCAAAGACTACTACAACAACTACCTGCTCGATGGTGAAGAAACCTACCTCGAGTACTTTAATGAGGAGATCGGGTATTTCCTTTTGTCAAGAAATGTAAAAGAGATTGACAGCCCGCCCTACTTCTGATAGAATGAGGGGGATACTTGTGACTTGCTCTAGTGGTGGTTCAAACTCTTCAGAAAAACTCGCTGGGGATCACGGAAGTCTCCTTGACTCAAGAACTACAAACTAGCTACTTAACTTACTCCGTAGCAATTTTTAACCGCGCGCTACCAAATGTCATTGATGGACTCAAGTCGGCCCAACGCCGCATCATCCTGGGCCTCAAGGATCTCAACTTAAGACCCGAGGGCCAATACAAAAAAGTATCTAGGCTTGAAGGCCACGTTCTTGGTTCATATCACCCTCAAGGAGGGTGCGCCGGCACGGCCATTAACATGGGCCAATCAGTGGCTTTTAGGTACCGTCTAACAGACATCCACGGTAATGTGGGAGGAAGTATTCAAACTGGGCCTTGTACTGGTCAGTCGATCTCCGAGGACTCTCCCGCCGCCGCCAGGTACCTTGAGGTTAAAACACCGTCCCTTACCCAAAAAATGTTCATTGATGAGATAGATAAGTACTCTTGTCAATGGAGAGATAATTATGATGGAAGCACACAGGAAGTAGCAGAGATTGTTCCTGCGCTGCCCAGCCTGCTCATTAATGGGGCCCAGGGCATCGCCGCTGGCTACGCTTGTCACCACGTTTCTTACAACCTCTCCGAGGTACTCAAAGGCGCTATAGAATACATCAAAAATCCCAATATAACCTCAAAGTCTCTTTTTAAGTTTATCAAGGGCCCTGATTTACCCAATGGAGCAAGGATTCTCAACGACGAGTCAATATTCCAGGCTTTTAGCACCGGCTCAGGATCAATTAAATTGTACGGAGCTTGGACTGTCAAAACTATCCCATACGGCAAAAAATCTACCCGCGAGGCAATCACCATCACCTCTCTGGCCTCAGGAAGTTCTGAAAGGTTTCTCGAACGACTAAAAGAAGGGGTAGAGGCAGAAAAGATTACCGGTGTGATAGATGCCTCCGACCACTCCTCACGAGATGGTATCGAAATTCAAGTAGTTTTGAAGCCTGGCACTGACTCCAAAGAGGTTCTTGGGCACTTATTGGCCTTTACAAACCTCTACGATACGATTGGGGTTAATGCTACTGCAATATCGAGCGGCCTTCCCACCATCTTTGGGGTAAAAGACATTATTTCCGAGTGGTACGGGGCAAGGTGCGTTGCTTTGAGCAATCGTTACAAGGCAGAGTGCGATCGCCACCACGATAAAATCCATATTCTAAGTGGGCTCTTGACCGTGCTAGCCGATATTGACGAAGTAGTAAAAATTATTCGCTTATCAAAAACAAAAGACACAGCGGCAGAAAAATTAAAGTCTAGATGGAAATTAACTGCAGAGCAGGTCTCTGCGGTACTTGCAATGCCTCTTAGCAGGCTGGTAAACACAGAAAAGTTAGAGTTAGAGGCACAAAAGTCCGAATTAGAGAGGCGAGTTGCTGAACTCATGGGGATTATTGCTAATCCCACCGAGATGAGCTCACACATCACCTCCCAACTACTTAGTTTTAAAGACTTAGCCGATAAACGCCGGAGTGAGATCGTTGAAAAATCCTCCATTGGAGCAGAAAGGGTTAAAACTACAACAAAAAATGGGGTAAGAACCGCAAAATTGCCCTCGTCTAAAGACAAAATCAAGGCCGAAGCCAAAACCCTAGGAGTAAAACGCACTGAAATTACTAAATTTTTCCTTGATAACCCCTCTCAAACCGATTTAAAGACAAAGTGGAGTGAGTTCAAGGAAAATTGGCTCCATGAAAGGTCAATTAACACTAGAGCAGGACGGGCCGAGCGAAAAATCCTCCTAGAGAAGATAAAAGCCGCGGCTATTAAGCGCGGTTTGCCTCAGCGTGGGCAAAATTGCTGGAATAGGTTCATGGTGGGGCAAGAAAAGGCCACTATTAAGTCCATTGAGACGGCTCTTAAGGACTGGATGGCAAATATAACTGCTATTTAGACAAATATCCACCCTGCGGGTTAAAGTACAGAATCGCTCTAGCTACTTTCTACTATGACTTTACCAAAAATTGCTATTCTATTACTCCGAGGGCTAGAAGGATGTGGTGTTAGCAACTACTCCAGGCACATGAAGGGGTACTATGACTCGGTAGGTGGAGTTTGTGATATTTTTGCTCTACAGACAAAGATCGGTAGGGCAGATACCTCCTCTGATATGAGCGTTACTTTTTTTAAATACTCTGAGCGAGATGAGATTGTAAATAAGCTTAACTCCGGATACGATTCAGTATTGGTTTTTTCTGTACCGGATACTTCAGAGTCAGCAGAGGTGGTAGGGGGGTATGTTGCGGAAATTCTTGATAAAATTTCTTGTCAAAAAGTCATGGTTAATCATGACCACCACGCGCATACTTTCAAACGCAATGCGGACTTTAAAAATGCAATTGAGTCTTGTGATAAAGTCATGGCTCACTCGCTAAATAAAACCAACTCTGGGTTTATTCAGTGGATGGAGAAGTATGAAGTAGCTGCTTTGCCCATGGAGAAGATCGATATTTTCTTCCACATTCCATTTATCAGCCATCTCATAGATTATGAGAAGGGCTCAAAGAAAAAGCGTGTAATCCACGCCAGCCGCGCAGTTGCTTGGAAACGGGCTTCTCTAATACTTAGCCTTCAAAAACTTCTTGCGGAGAAGGGATTTGTTTCTGAAATGATTGGGTTTGAAAGATCTATAGCAGGATATACCCAGCTCAGAAACTATGAAGGTGTGCTAGACTGGTTTACAACAACAAACTTCATAAAGCCTATTATCAAACCATCTCAGTTCTCTAATTCTAAACTAAATACTCAGCTTATGAACTGGTTGGACGAGGTTGGCCAAGATCCAAAGTATATGTATATTCTAGGATCTTATGAGTACCATGCTGGGCTAAAAAGAATCTCCGAGTCGGCTTTTGCCACTCAGCCAAGAACCTTTGAGCACAATGGCCTTTGCTACGGAAACACGTTTATTGAGTACCAGGGGATTGAGGCTGCTTTACTCTCAGTACCAATTTACCACCGCCACTTCTTAAGCAATGTTACCATCCCTGGTACAAGCACATTGCTAAGCGAAACAGATACTTTTATCGGAATTGATGACGACGCCCGCTCTATGGCCAAGGGTGGGCCCAAGGTACTTAAGCCAGAGGCGTTTGTAGATCAGCTTGAAAGTATTTGGCAAGATGGGGCTAAATATGCCTCTTACCGCAAAAAATCAACAGAGTTTATGATGAAGTATTTTTCGTCTACTAGCATTGTTCCTAATCTAATGGAAAAAATTATTGCATGAAAAAAATTTTAGTAGTAGGAGCCGGGTTTGCCGGCTCGGTTATCTCTCGTGAGTTAGCTAATTTTGGGCATAAAGTTCACCTTGTTGATGAGAGGGGACATGTTGGAGGAAATTGCCATACCGAGAGGGATAAAGAAACCGACGTTATGGTGCATACTTACGGCCCTCATATTTTCAATACTAGTATACCGCGAGTGTGGGATTATGTTAATAAGTACGGCAATTGGATACCCTATGTTAATAGGGTAAAAGCTTCGGTGCATCGAGGTGGGGTATATTCCTTACCCATTAATCTTCATACTATTAATCAATTTTTTAAAACGAGCTTTACTCCAGCAGAGGCAAAAAAATATATTAACTCGTTGGCTAGTACAAAGTACCCCGAGCCAGCTAACTTTGAAGAGCAGGCACTTAGTATGATCGGGAAAGATTTGTATAAAACTTTTTTTAAAGAATATACTAAAAAGCAGTGGGGGTGTAGTCCAAAGGCCCTCCCGGCATCTATATTGAAGCGGTTGCCTGTTAGATTTAACTATGACGATAACTACTATAGCTCAAAGTGGCAAGCCATACCAGCCAATGGCTATACTACTATTGTAGAAAAAATTTTAGATCATGAAAATATCACAGTTGAGCTTAACACATCGTGGAGTGTTTCAGATAACGAGCCGTACGACTCTATTGTTTACACTGGGCCAATAGACAGATACTTTGGCTATAAGCATGGTAGACTAGGATACCGCACCGTGTACTGGGAGAAAGAGTACGGTCGCGGAGATCTGCAGGGAACCGCCGTAATCAACTATCCATCAGCCAAGCAACCATTTACAAGGATTCATGAGCATAAGCATTTTACCCCGTGGGAAACCCATGACTCATCAATAATTTTTACAGAATTTAGTAAAGAAACAACTGCTCAGGATATCCCATATTACCCAAAAAGACTTCCCGGTGATCTTAAGATACTTGCTCGATACCAGGCAGAGGCGGCTAACCAGAGTAAAGTAAAATTTGCTGGAAGGTTGGGAACTTACCAATATCTGAATATGGATTTAGTTATCAATCAAGCCCTAGAGCTGTCCGACTCGCTTTGCAAAGAATTGTCTTGATACCATGACAATAGGTTAAGGTATTTGAAGTAGAGTACATAATCTCTCTGCTCTCCATTATAATAGGGGGAGAGAGAGGAGGCCCAAGAAGCTTTTTTATTCCCATTCCCCTTTCTCTCTATTTATACTTTCACACTTTGCACTATTACTACTATGGTAGCTTCAATTGCTCAACAAAGCAATCAAAGTAAGACCTGGCAGCAGTTTTGTGAGTGGGTTACCAGCACCGACAACCGCCTCTATGTGGGTTGGTTCGGAGTGCTTATGGTACCTACTTTGTTGGCTGCCACCACTTGCTTCATTATTGCCTTTATTGCTGCACCGCCCGTTGACATCGACGGAATCCGTGAGCCAGTTGCTGGCTCTTTACTCTATGGAAACAACATTATCTCAGGAGCAGTTGTCCCCTCCTCAAACGCAATCGGACTACATTTCTATCCAATTTGGGAAGCTGCTTCCCTTGATGAATGGCTCAACCCGTAGGGCCATGTAAAATCGGGTGAACTGCTGGAAACCTGAAAATGAAACATAACCACCACCTCACCCCTAAGCATCTTGGGGGGACTGATGACCCCTCTAACATAGTTAGAGAAGTTAGCATTACTCGTCACGCAATGTTCCACTACGCCAACTGGCAACTGTGGAGAAGCGAAGGTGACCTAATCGCATACCGTGCTCTTGCGGGAACGATTGGAAAAGAGAAAATCGTTGAAATGGTCCTCAGTTATGCAGGAAAGAAAGGTGGCCTGATCGCTAAAGAAAGCGGTCAACTCCGTCAAGCTGCTCTAAAACAACCCACGGTTGTTCGTCAGTCAATAGGCAGGAAACTGTCCAGTTGGAACGACGATAACCGTGGTGGTAATAAAAGAAGCAGTCGTCAAGAAGTGTTTAATAGCCGTCAGCTGGAGAGACACTTCCATATTCACGAGAGAATAACCGAGCGAAAGATCGGTAAACTTCTCGGGACAATAGTTGCCCATCCCGGCATTGACTACAGCCAAGTGGCTGAACTGATTGAAGAGACATTCGACATTCGAGTGTCCTCGGCTCATCTGGCTAAACTAGCCATAGGTGATCGCCTCAATCATAACGGAGTTACGTGTTCCATTAGTATGGCAATCAGCAGCCAAGCCGCTCACGCTTGAGCGGAAGGTTCAGAGACTACTGGGTGTGGCAAGCGTGTCACGTAATACCAGGTTAGCGCCCGACACTCGCAAGAGTGATGATATAGTCCACCCCCTAAGGAAACTTAGGGATGCCCCCTGTGCTACAATGGGGGACCGTTCCAGCTCATCATATTCCACTTCCTCATTGGCATCTATGCTTACATGGGACGAGAATGGGAACTTAGCTATAGATTAGGTATGCGCCCCTGGATCTGCGTTGCGTACTCAGCACCTGTGGCTGCTGCATCTGCAGTGTTCCTTGTGTATCCCTTCGGTCAGGGTTCTTTCTCTGATGCAATGCCCCTTGGTATTTCCGGCACCTTCAACTACATGTTGGTGTTCCAAGCTGAGCACAACATTCTTATGCACCCCTTCCACATGCTCGGCGTAGCAGGTGTGTTTGGTGGCAGCTTGTTCTCTGCAATGCACGGTTCATTGGTTACCTCCAGCTTGGTGCGTGAAACCACCGAATCTGAGAGCCAGAACTACGGCTATAAGTTTGGCCAAGAAGAAGAGACCTACAACATCGTGGCTGCCCACGGTTACTTCGGTCGTTTGATCTTCCAATACGCGTCATTTAATAACAGCCGTAGCCTGCACTTCTTCTTAGCTGCATGGCCAGTAGTTGGCATCTGGTTCACTGCTCTTGGTGTTTCCACCATGGCCTTCAACCTGAACGGTTTCAACTTCAACCAGTCTATTGTTGATAGTCAAAACCGAGTAATTCCTACTTGGGCTGATATTCTAAACCGAGCAGGACTCGGTATGGAAGTAATGCATGAACGTAACGCTCGATTTGTGGGCGCTCTTACTTGAAAAGGTAAGATAAACTTCGGATGAACTGCTGGAAACCCTGACGGGCAATCAGCATCCAAGCCCTAGACGCTTCTAGGGAAGGTTCAGAGACTAGGTGGTTTAGGGAGCGCCCTATGTAATACACCATTAGCGTCCGACACCTAACCTCATAAAGAGTACGGTGAAGATATAGTCCAAAATGGAAGCACAACTTCCCCCTTGATCTTGCAGCTGCAAAAACTACCTCAGTAGCTCTTAAAGCCCCAAGTATTGGTTAATACTCTCACAATTTTCCCTTTAGTTTATAGTAGTATAGACTAAGGGGAATTTTTATTTTATGAGCACTAAGCGCCCAAATAAAAGAAAAGATTGGGATTTAATTTTAAAAGAAATTGGCAAAAAAGTCGGATTCGAGGTTATTGACTGGAACCCCTATCCGGCAAGAAAATCTAAAGTTTTAATTAGGTGCCTCCATCAGGAAAAATGGGTTTACGCGCATGGGCAATTAAATAAAACCTCATGTTGTAAAATTTCGTCTAAAGAGGGGGATAAAAACCCGATGTACGATAAACTTCCTTGGAACAAGAACAAAACCAGTCCTGGTATCGGAGGAAGACCTAAGGGAGTAAAAAACTCAAAACCGTATAGCCAAGAAACACTTGAGAAGTATTCTGAAGCTAGAAAAAGGCTAACTAAAAATGGACAGTGGTGGTCGGGATTTCAAAGGCCTCAGGATAGTAATAGACCAGACAAACTTTATTTCATAAAACTTCACCGTGGTGGGTATAAAGTTGGTAGGTCTTATAAGGGTTGGTTGTATCGTAAAAAAGAAACAGCAGAACTTCTCGGTGAATGGCCTGGAAAATCAATAGATATATGGAACTTGGAAAGAAAAGTTCTAAAGGAGTTCTCCCAATATAAAGCACCATTAAATGAAATGAGTATGGGTCGTGGAATGACCGAACACTTTATAGATACTCTACCCATCCAAGAAGTTGTAAACTATGTAAATAATTACTTTTAAGCTTGCAAACTTCTGATATAATAGAACAATGGAAAAAAACCCGCAAATCCTCCATCTCTCCTACAGAGAAAGCTCCTCCAACTCAGAATACAAGTGGCTAAAAGTAAACGTAGTGTTCAGGGTGTTCGACGAGTACGAGAAGGGTAATTGCGACGCTGATGCATCAGACTGGACTAAAACCTACTTGTGGGAAGTAGGGGATCCGGAGGTGATCCATTTGCACTTTGCCAACACCAAAATGGAGTGGACAGAAGCCAGTAAAGGGAGCCTTTCCCGGCTAAAAGATTTTGTCACAGACCCTCAGTATGACATCTCGCACCTAAAGCGTAGTGGCTGGCAGAGCAACTTTGACCAGCTTCTGACCAAAGTAGAAAAGTTTGAAAATACCTACAGGTACCACGAGTACGTAGAGGATAACCCAGCCACTCGAGGAGCGCTTGCCATCCTCGAAGACATAAAATCAAATAAAAAAAGCCGTTCGAGGTTCGTATTATTTTCTTCTCTTATAAGAAGTCTAAGGGTATTAAACACCTTTTGGGACTAAAAAAAATGACAAGTCAACTACCCTACATGTGGTTTTTAGCAACAGTTTTTTTAGTTTTTTACATTTTTTTAGTAGATTCTAATGTCGGACTATTTATCCTCTACGCATGTAAACTAGCTTGGATTAAGTTGCGTACGTCTCTAATCCTACTCACCCTAGCCCCTCGAATCAAATATGACCAATTCCAGCTCAAGCGAACAATAAATAGCCCCTCCTTCCAGCTTAAAAGAATCCGGGCCCTCGAGCATAGAATAGAGGCCCTAGAGGGGGCTGCTAAATTGCCTGAAAAGCGGTATAATTTAAGCGACTACACTCTTGATAAATGAACTACTTTAAATCTCCGTATTTTTTTGTTTCTGAATACGAGGAGCATATCACAGACCTCGACTCAGTATCCAAAATCATCAAAGCGGCCTGCGATAGCCTTGAAGGAATCGAAGTAGATAGAGCAGTCAATCTTTTACTGGGGGCTGATGAGCTCCTCTCATACCAAGCCGATGTCCTCCACAGCGATTTAAGAACAATGCAAAAAAACTACATCTCCAGGCCCTCCTGCGACCGGCACATCACAGCCATTGAAGCCGACTATAGTGTAACAATACCTCAGCCCATGCTAGATCAGCTAGGGTGGAAAGAAGGTGAAAGTTTAGAAGTCACAGCTCTTGAAAATGGCACGATAAGTATCACGCGGCCAACCTAACTCCAATGGATCTTGGTATTCAGTCAGATATCTACATCCAGATAAAATCCTCTAGGCTGGAGGAGATTAAAAAATTAGTAGAGGATGGTAGCAAACACTCTCCCTTCAAGCCTAATAAAACCACTCGCCCTGACTCAGCAATCCACCATCTCAAGATCACCAATGGCCAAGCCTATGACATACTCTGTAAGGCAATTAAGATAGTACAAGATACAGAAGAATATACCGCCTACCTCCTTGATAATATGTTCGGTGATGGAAAAAATAAACAGTCCAGCCCTCCTCCGGGCACCGTGAGATTCTATGCTAAAGACCTTATCTGCTTCTATACCGGAAAAACTTGGAGAAAAATCAAATAGTAGTTTTTTTACCTTTAGATACCCGGGCAGGGAGTCTTTGACAATAGACTGGCTTTTAAAATCGCGGCCTGAGCTTAAGAAATTCTACATATATGATGTTTGTTTAACAACAGGCTCTTTACTGTATTCTTGCGCCGGAGGTATGGGGGTTACTAAAGAGCCCTATATGGTAGAGATGCATAAGTTTTTTAAATCGTCTTCAGCTATATACGCTTTAAAGAGTGTAATGACTCACGATCTTAAAGGGGCTTTTACGCGGAGAAGATTTCAAGCTCTTAAAGAGTCAATGAATGAGGGGGAAATTAGGTCCTCTTCGCTTGAGGCTCAAGCAAGGCTCTATTTGCTATGGTGCGGAAGTGGGTTTAAGCATAGGTATAGGGGGACTGGATTCGATGCATTATACCACCCCACCCTTCCCAACTACGAGGGCCTAGCTCAGGCGTCCCGGCAAAGCCGGGAGAAAAACCTGCTCTTTAGAAGAGAAGATTTTAACTCTATGTCAGATAGCATTATCAATGAGAATGTTGTAGTGCATCTGTTCATCCCCACAGAGTTTGGGAGGTATGGGGCCGGGTTTAAGTGGGATAAAAATCGCCTAGGGGCATATGTCCGGCTCATCAATGAATTTCACAGGTTAGGGCACAAAGTTTGTATCTCTGCCTTGTTTGAGAGGCGCGGGTTAGTATTCAGGGACTATACCAGCATGTTTCCAGAGTTTAGTAGCATTGTGGCTCCAGGGTTTAAAGTTTCAGAGTTGACATCCGAACCAGATTTTTCGGAAATGCACTTACTTAACTTTTAAAATGGGCAAGCACTTTCTACTAGATCTCTGGGGGGTTGACCATGTTCTTCTTTGTGAGATGGAGGCTTTTATAGCTTTTATTGCCCCTGAGTTGGTAGATTGCATGGCTAGTGTGGTGGGTGAGGCTTCTCACAAGTTTCCAGGAGCTGGGGGGTTTACGTACCTAGCGCTCCTCTCAACCTCACACTTCTCCATACATACTTGGCCTGAGAACAACTCTTGTGCTATTGATATGTTTTCTTGCGGAGAGATTATGTCAGATGCTCTTATCTCTTATGTAATAAGATATTTTTCCCCCAACTCTTATAATTTAAAAATGATCAATCGTTAGTTAGTCATTGCAATTCTTGTAATTCTTACTTCTACCAAGGCGTTAGCAGCTACGGTTGTTGCTGTGGAGGTAAATGTCAAGTTTAAATCGGCTCCGCTAATTGCGGCGTCAAACACACCTAGAATCGAGGAATTATATACAGCAGCATATTCTGTCATAAATGCCCCAGAACCGTCATGGAGAAGAAGTATCTCTGCTGCGTGATAATTTACCCCCTGCTTTACCTGCACTAAGTATTTTCCAGTTACGTAATCAGCTTTAGCAAAAGTGTTAATTACAGTGGCTGTAGAAGCTCCAGCAGCAATTGTTACGTAAGAAGTCTGGAATCTTGTATTATCTTCATGAGCTCCGGCACTGTTGGGTTGAGCTTGAATATCGATATAGTCTTCAAAGCTACCACTACCATTTACCTCCAGCCCACCGTCTGTAATTACGTCTCCATCAACATCTACACTAAACTTACTGGAGGCTCCAACTTGAAGGTCTAGAAGCTTAGAATTTGCGGCGGACGAAGTATTAGTTACATCTATTCTCAAGGCAGTCTGTGATCCGCCTCCAGTAAACTCTACTTCGTTATCTATTTTACCGTAGGCATCCACGGAAAAGTAACGAGTAGCTGAAGCATAAAAATTGACCAGCTTTGACCCAGCGGCAAAAGCGGTTTCAGTTACCTGAAGATCAATGCCCGTAAATACGGTTCCTGCGGCGTTCCAGGTCTGAGCAGAGTCTATCTCCCCGGTAATATCAACAAAAAACTGTTGTCCGGCACCTGCGTCAAGTTTAAGAAGTTTTGACCCAGCGGCATATGCCGTGTCGGTGATTGTTAGTTCAATACCACTAAAAACAGTGCCCGAAGCATTCCATGTAGCAATACCCTTAATCAGTATAGGATCGGTGATGCCCCCACGGTCTATATTAAGTACCGCGCCGTGATCTGAACTATTAAGAGCAAGTGCTCCATCTTTGCGGAGCATCAACTTCTGTGCCCCTCCCACAGTTACATTTAGTACTTTTGAAGTGGCAGCAGATAATGTATCTGTAATAGCAATATTAGTTGCAACAAATGTAGTACCGGCCGAGTTCCAGGTTTGTAGAATATCTACTGCCGGAATGTTAGTAGTTAGAGCGGTTGTTGGCTCTAATTTTATGTTCCTTACCTCAATCCCGCTCTTTGTGCCAGTAAAAACCGGAGTGCCTACATCAGATTGGGAAGTAGATCCGCTATATGCCGTATCGAGAAGAAAAGTGAAATTTTGAGTAGTATCTTTATAACCAAAGAAACCCTTTTTAGCTGTAGTGTCTACGTAGTTAAACTCAATCCCGAGGTCTTGAGAAAGATCTTGAAGAGGATTGAGGGTAAAGTTTTGGTTTCCCGCCCCGGCAGTTGTGATATTTATAGCCGCTCCCGCCTGAGCAGAACTAATTTCAACAGTTCTGTACTCAGCACTAGTTACATCAGCATTTTTAGAAATAATATAATAAATATTTCCTGAGGTAAGTCCGGTTGGTAATGTACCCCCGCCACCTAACACATACTTTACAGAATCACCTACAGCGATATCAGCGAAGGCTTCCGCAGTAAATTTAATTTTGCCAGGAGTCCCGGTTATAATCGACTCGGCGGTATATAGGCTTCCAGACGCCCCAAGCGAAATAATAGGGTCTACTGACGTAATAGTCCTAGTATCTACTATTGTAGAAGTACCTTGTACGGTTAGGTCTCTAACAATAATATTACGCTCTGCGTCTACAAATGGCAGTCCATTTACGCTAATTCCGTGCTTAACGTCAAACCTTTTATAGGTGGCTGTAGGCATTGTAGGTCACAGTCTATATCTTTCCTATCTTTAAACAACCGCCGTCATTCGATCTTATATGGTATAATATAATCTAGTCATTTTCTTTCCATGTATTTTGCAGCAGCTATCCAGGCAGTAAATGCCGGTCTTACAAAGAGCAACGAGATTGGCACCAAAATGAATATCGCAGTGGTTGATCGCGGCGGGAACTTAGTGGCCTTTGCCAGAGAAGACGGGGCCTGGGTGGGCAGCGTAGACATCTCGGTGAAGAAGGCCAAAACCGCCACGTTTTTTGATATGGAAACACATGAAATTGGTAAACTCTCCCAGCCCGGTGGTAGCCTATATGGCATCGAGCATTCCAACAATGGCCTAATTACCTTTCCCGGCGGGATTCCTTTAACCGCACCTGACGGCACCACTCTTGGAGGAGTGGGGGTATCGGGATCAGGTGTAGAAAATGATTATATAGTGGCTGGGGCGGCTGCTGAGGGATTTAAAACTGCTTTTATAGAAAAGGCTCCCGACTAGTGGTTTAAAGGGAGGGATATAAGTGTAAGCAATGCCCCTCCCTGAAGGATGGAAAAGTGTCTCCTTCTCTGACGAGATGGTGCCGGAGGCTATTAGAAAAGCCGCGGTGCCTGGGCAGGTTTATAAAAACCCGCAGTCCGGCCATACACTTCAAAAACAGTCTAATGGCCGGTGGAAGCTGACAGGCGGAGATGATAAGATGGAGAAGCCTAGCCAAAGCTCCTCCTCCTCCTCCACCATGCCTGACGTTTCCAAGATGGAAAAACTCGCTGAGGGGAACTACGGCATTGTCTACAAAGACCCGCAGTCCGGCCACGCCGTCAAAACCTTAAAGCCAGGAAAGGAGTGGGGCGAGCATGAGATAGAACTCGGGAAGAAGATGGGAGAGCTCGGGCATTCGCCTAAAGTCTACAGTTCCTCCCCAGCTCATATTGAGATGGACTTTGCTAGCGGTAAGCCTTTATGGACCGGAGGGTTCGTCCGCACCGACGACGAAAAAGAACGAGGGGTGAAGATGAGCCCAGAACAAGCTCAGAAATCTCTAGATGCTATCCGTGATCTTCATAAGATGGGCTTCTATCACGGAGATATGCACAACGAGCAGTTCCTAACCGACGGAGAGGGAGGTAAGGAATCCACACTAATCGACTACGGACTCTCCGGTAGGATCCAGGACCAGCCTCACAAAGCTATCGTAGACTTCAATAAGGTGGGAAAACTCATCGATATCTACAGACCGGAATTTGACAAGGACCCCTACGTCCAACTTGTGAGGAGCTCAGTTGATGCCTACAAGGAGGCCAAGGGGCAATCTAAGGCTGCCGTGGCCAAGCGATCGGAGATCGGGAAGGAGTATTTGGCCCAGCTCCAGAAACTTGGTTGACAGGCGGGGCAAACCATGATATAATTACTATGGGTCCCTGCTTCACAGGCAGGGTACCCCCCCCCCCGCGGATATGGTGTAGTGGTAACACAAGAGTTTTCCAAACTTTTATCCTCGGTTCAAATCCGTGTATCCGCTCTTGCCTTTATAGGCAACTAAACAAATTTTTAGTTCAAACTCTATGGTCATCCGTTCATTTCTTGCCGGCGCTGTTGTACTAGCTGCCGCACCAGTATTTGCTGCTCCAGCATCTTTCTCTGATGTACAACCCGCCGATTGGGCATATCAGGCAATCCAAAATCTCAACTCGCGATATGGATGTCTTGCTGGTTATCCTAACGGCACTCTTAAGCCCGGTGCTGATGCAACTCGCAGCGAAGTTATTGCTCTGACAAATCACTGTCTGGATAACATCACTCAATTTTACACACAAGCAGATGCTAAACTTGCTGCTGCTTTGCGTGCCCAAATTGGTGCTGTAAGTAATCGTGTAAGCACACTAGAAGTTGCTGCCGTAACTGCCACACAACGTCGGCAATTAGGTGTTGGTAACTACGCCGGTGTTGCATTTGCTGGTAATGCTGCTAACTACCCCGGTGTTTCTCTGAATGCCAAGCGTGTCTACGAATCAGGTATTACTCTTCAAGGTCGTGTGAAAGCATTTGATTTAGGCAACCAGTACGCTGTTTCTGCTCGTCCTTATGTAACTCTTACTTCCACTCCTAACTACGTGAATGGTGGTGTATTTGGTGGTGGGCTGGCCACCCTTGATATTCCTGTTTCCCGCCGTACTCTTGCTGATGGATCTAAAGTATCTGCTGCTAACATCTATCTTGGCGCTGGTGGCCAGGTGGGTGGCAATCAGAGTGCTGGTGTCGGTGTTGCCGGTGCGGAAGTATCAGTAGCTAACAATGTTGTTTTGTTTGCTGATGCCAAAATCCCTTTCTCTAACACTGGCGCCGAGACCTATACCTATACCAGATACGGCCGTCAGGGTGGTGGTCAAGGTTACAATGTGACCGGAACTGTTGGCCTAGGATTCAAGTTCTGATATAGTACGGGAGGAGCAATCCTCCCTCTCTTTCTTCTCTATGAACCATATGACCATTACAACAGAAGACGGTAATCGTCAAAACATGTTTGCTGTTGAGCCAAAAATGTACATCGACCCCCAAACCCAAAAACTAATGGAAAACAACACTTACGAAACTCACAACCAAAAAGCCGAAAAACTCAACGGAAGACTGGCAATGATAGGAGTTATGGCCGCTCTACTCAACTATGCTACTACTGGGCAGATTATTCCTGGGCTCTGGTAGTCCTGTCAATGTGCGGGTCTAGCAATCTGGTGAATGCAGCAAACTCATAATTTGCCTTAGCTGAGTTCGATCCTCGGGTCCCGCACTAGGAACTGTAGCTCAGAGGTAGAGCACTCGACTGATAATCGAGCGGTCACAAGTTCAAATCTTGTTAGTTCCATTGCTTCCTACAAAGGAGGCATTTTGCTACTTCTTGTATAAGACAAGCTTATGAGGCTTGCTACAATATTGGTTTGTAGAGTAGCTCGGGCCCTAATATTGCGGCCTTAAACCACCCATGTGCCGAGGCAACTGCCCCTGAGACGGGGAGCTTTCCCTTTTGCTATTCGGATGTTGATTTCTATTCTTTTTAATGCTATCTACCCTAACTATGATCGCCCTTTCTTTTGCGGCGTCTTCACTAATCCCCCCTCAAGTGGTCGAGCCTTTAACAGGTCTTGAGGACATTTTGAAAACAACAGCTACTGAGGCCCCGGCAACGGAACTAGTTCCGCCCCCTACTCCTCAAGTAGTTTCAAAAGAAAAGAGATTCATTTGTAAAGGATGTAGTCCCAACGAGCAAAAAGCACTTAGCTTCTTGCAAGATAAGGGTATTACCGATAAAAATGCAATTGCAACAATTTTTGGGAATATTCGCCAAGAGTCCACGTTTGTGCCAAACATCTGTGAAGGTGGTGCCCGCACAAACTACAGTGGTTGCAGTTCTGGAGGCTACGGCTTAATCCAATGGACCGATTCCACTCGGTTTAATGGCTTAGGTTCTCACGCCAGGCAAATTGGTGGCAATCCGGCCACTCTTGAAACTCAGCTTTCCTACCTGGTTTCCGAACCTGATTGGAAAATGATTGAGCATAAGATGAAAACCCCTGGCAAATCTATCGAAGCGTATATGAGCTTTGCTCAGCGCTGGATTAGATGGGGGCATCACGGAGCCCGCACAAATTTTGCGTATGGTTACCAGTCCCGCCTCACCACGGAGGGCTGAGATATGCTTAAGCAAATTTTGTTCGGAGCTTTTGCCCTGGCCCTTGCCCCGATCCCGGCCTTTGCCCAATGTGGTAATGCCAGTTACTATGGGCCTGGCCTTCATGGAGGCGTAACGGCAAGCGGCGAGAGATTTAACTCTAGTGGCATGACAGCTGCCCATCCTTGGTACCCCCTGGGTACTTGGGTTAGAGTAACAAACCAAGTCAATGGCCGTTCGGTTCAAGTGCGTATCAATGACCGAGGCCCGTACGCGGGCGGGAGGGTGATTGATATGGCCGAAGGTGCGGCATCTAGGATCGGCTTAGTGTCAGTTGGAATCGCTCCTGTTTGCATAGCACGACTATAGGCTACAATTTAATCAACAATGGGGAACTTCGGTTCCCTTTAGTGCCTTCATAGCTCAGCTGGATAGAGCAGCTGTTTTGTAAACAGCAGGTCATCCGTTCAAGTCGGATTGAGGGCTTAAACACAAGTTGGTTTTTGTTGAAAGACATATCGGAACCACGTATCTGAGAGTATTTAAAATGGCTATCTTTTCTCTCCCCCACGAATCAAATGTAAGAATGGCCGTTTTAGAAGAAAAACTTAATGTATACGAGGAGCTTTCCAGAGAAATGTTAACAAAGCTAGAAATAGCCGTGGATAAAATCTCCGAAGCAAATCAAAACGTCGCTAGGGTATTAGTGCGTCACGAAGAGAGGCTTGATCAAAGTCTACAATCCGACGCGGCTATTATGAAACTTTTAGACGAAATTAAAGAGCAAAGAAAATCTGATATAGTGCGGGTAGACATTGAAATCAAAGAATTAAAAACCCATGTAGATGGTACAAACACAAAAATTCAAGAGCTCTCTAAGTATCGCTGGGTAGCGGCTGGAGTGTTGGTAATCTTAACCTTTATCATCGCGGAAAGTAATATGATTTCTAAGTTTTTTGGTACAGATTGGGAATACTCCCGCCCACGACTAGAGAGGATGATGTGAGGTACCTTGGAATTGTCCGCTTCCTCCGTAATGGTGAGGCTAGGGTCGGGGGTATAAGGACGGTGATAGCGGATTTCCCCGGATACTATTCAGTTTTTTTAGTAAGAGATTTTAAAGATAAAGTTGATATAGTGGTGGATTCTAGGTCCGCAGCCTAAACTGGCACAAACCACCCCTAGGTTCTTCATCGGAGGTGATAGAATTAATCTATGAATATTTTCTATCTTGACACCGATCCGCAAAAGGCTGCTAGGGCCCATTGCGATAAGCATGTTAATAAAATGATTATTGAGCATCTTCAGATGATGAGCGTTTCTCTTGCCCATCATGAGCTAGATCCGGCTCGTAAAAAAGATGGGGAGTTTTACTCTGTGCGGGCATTTAAAAACCATCCGTGTACCAAGTGGGTAAGAGAATCTTTGCCTAACTTTACTTGGACTTGGGAACTAACTTGGTATCTTTGTGAAGAATTTCAAATTAGGTACGGCAAAGAGCACTCTGGTAAAAATAGCCTGAGGTCAATAGATCTACAAAAAGTAGCAGATAGGTTTCCTGGAGTGGTCTATACGCCTCCGGCCCAAGCAATGCCAGACTTTTGTAAAGTTAGCGGGGACCCAGTACAGGCCTATCGCAACTACTACAACCGAATGAAGTGGAAATTTGCCGCGTGGAAAACCAAAGAGCCTGAGTGGTGGGCGCCATGTTGCTATCTAGAGGCCAAAAATGAATATTGATAAGTGCTGTATTATTGGCGATCTTCATGGTAGGATTGATGCCCTAGAACGAATTTTAGAACGGTCAAAGGGGTATTATTATGTGTTTCTAGGTGATATTATTCATCACAAGCCATTTTTTAAAAGGTCTAGGCCTACCTCTCCAATAAAAATGCTTCTCATGGTCAAGGCCCTTGTTGAGCGGGGGGAGGCTACTTTTATTGTGGGCAATAACGAAAACTATGTTCTTAACAATTTAGTTCTACCAAAGCAGCAAATTAGGCAGAAGGAAGTGAGGTTTACACTTGAGCGTCTTAGAGACATCCCCCTGGGGGAAAGACTAGACCTTCTCCACTGGCTTACAACTTCTCCCTTGACCGCCGAGTTTACGTCTTGCGGCAGTACTTATCGCTGTGCTCATGCGTACTATAACCCCACCTACACGGAAAAAACAAGAAATAACGTGTTGATGGGTATTGGGTACCCCTGGTTTAAGAACGACCGACTTGAGGACCATATTCGCTCAGACGCCGAGTACTTCTTTGGCCACTACGGCTATCCGTACTTTCGCAAGAACTTAAAAATTATTGACGCTACAAACTTTGAGGGAGTAGGAGTGTATTATACTGACAGAGAGGAGTTTTTAATTTATTACTAGGACACTTTGCAAAGTGGCCTTTGCCTCCTTGACTACTCGCTAAATCTGTGATATGATATGGATATCTACGCAGTCTTGTATGTCTAAGCTTAACCCACTAGGGTACGTGGTTCTTTCGGACCAAATGACATCCAGAGTGTTCGGAGAAGGTACTCATCCAGCTCCTAATAATAAGAAAAAAACCGCGGAAGTAGTTGAGGAAATGCAGCGGTTTGGTGTGGAGTTTCCAATAAAAAACCCTGATAACTACTTCCTTGAGGACTTTAGTTTTCCTAAGCTCCAGGCCGATAACATCAACGAGCACTTCAACTCAATATCGAAAGAAGTCACGGCTCGTAGAGTCTCTCTAATGAGAGAATTTGCCTATGCCGAAATGCCTCCGGTCCCCGACCCAAGCCTCTATGTGTATGCCCCTGGGTGGTGGAGATATGAGTTTGTCGGTGGGGATTGGAGAATAACATCTCCTAAGCGTATTGAGGAGGAGATTGCTGTGTTTGACTGCGAGACTTTTGTCAAAGGGAGCGACTTCTCCCACCCCATTCTTGCCACCGCAGTTACAGAAAAAGCCTATTATATTTGGATGCATCCTTGCTTCGTAGACCCCACCATCCCTTATTTTACAGAGTTAGTTCCTTTGGGGCGCAAGGATGGAGTTTTTATTGCTCATAACGTGGCTTATGACCGTGCCCGGACCCAAGAAGCTTATGTTTTAGGCAAAACCAACTCGTGGTTTGACACTATGTCGGCTCACATTAACGTCTCTGGGTTGGCTTCTGGGCAGCGGTGGTGGTACATACAAAAACAAACTAAGAAGGCTTCCTATAAGGCCGACCCGATCTGGGCCGATAAGGGCTCAATGAATAATCTTATTGATTGCTATAACTTCCATTGCCGCCCTGCCATTCCACTTGAGGCTGAAGAGAAGAAGATACGAAATGTTTTTGTAGAATCCTCTTCTATGGAGGATTTTTTGCCCCAGCGTACCGACTTGGTGACATATGCCCTCAACGACGTAAAAATCACTTTCGAGTTGTATTCAATTGTTGTTCTTAAGTACCTTCAAAATAACCCCTCACTAACCACTCTTGCGGGCCATTTTGGCATTTCATCAGCTAAACTTCCGGTGGTTTCGGACTGGGGAAAGTGGTTTGCTAATTGCGAAAAGCAGTGGGAGGAGTCTATTGCCAAGCAGGAGAGCATCTTGGGCAAGATGGCTGAAGAAACCTACCAATCTTGGAATGAAGGTGAGCTAACAGACGAGGATATAAAAGAAGACCCGTGGCTTTCACAGCTCGACTGGGAGGCAAACTTCAAACTCACCAAGGTTGGTAAACCCAGCTCAAAGTGGTATGGAGTGCCGAAGTGGGTGAGAAGTGTCTCAGCAAAAGATCTAGTTGATGGCAAACCAGCAATCGAAGGTATATCAACCAAAAACCGCTTATCGCACCTTCTCCTTCGTCTCAAGTGGGACAACCAACCAATTAAGTTTTTTAAGGATCGCGGATGGTGCTTTAAAGATCCAGAGGGTGGGGACTATGTACGAATCCCGCACCCTGACGGGGATGGAGTAAATGTTGGTGGAGTGTTGACAAAAGACTACGCCTCAGACTTCGAGTCTGGGATGCTTAGTTCTGACCTTGACGAAGCAAAGGAACTTATCAAACTTGCTATTAATGTGGCTTATTGGACGAGTGTAAGATCCAGGGTAAGGGAGCAAAATGTTGAGTTTGTTAAAACTCCTGAGGGCAAAGAGTTTTCTCTGATTATTCCCGCTGCTGTTCCTCACAACACATCTACAAACCGAGCAGGGGAGAATTTATGGCTTACTGTTCCGGATCCTAAGTACGATAAAATCGGTAGTGAGATCAAGACTCGTGTGCAGGCCCCTGAGGGCTATGTGTTTGTACAATCTGATTTCGATGCCCAAGAGGCCGTAGTTGCTTCTATTTTTGCTGATTCTTACCACAAGATAGCAGGTAGCACTCAATTCTCCCACTCTATACTGGCGGGATCGAAAGACGATCAAACAGATATGCACTCTATGACCGCTAAGGCCATTGGGATTTCTAGGGCCGTGGCTAAAGGATGTAATTATGGTATGTTGTATGGATGTGGGGCAAAGACACTTGCTAATACCATCCGCAAAGGAAACAAAGCCATTCCTATGAAAGAAGCTCTTGAGATGGGAAGGAAACTTATTAAAATCAAGAAAGGAGAGAAGGCCTCGAGGCTGTCTCAGACCCTCATCGGTGGTTCCGACTCATATGCCTATAATGAGATGGCCAGAGTGGCCAATCTTCCCTCCCCCATAAATCCACTCAGTGGGACCAAAATGTCCACGGCATTCCGCCCATCTAGCGTAGGAACTGATTTCTGGACTATGCGTAACAACTGGTGCATTCAGTCCACCGGGAGTGCCATGCTCCATGCTTTTATGACCGCTATGGAGTGGCTTATTGATAAGCACGGGCTGGACGCCGAGTTTTGTATGAGTGTTCATGATAGCATTTTGTACTTGTGCCCGGCTCCTCAAGCACAAAAAGTAGCTGCACTTTTTCAGGTGGCACATGCCTGGTGCTGGGCTTGGATGAGATATAATTATGAAATCTATGAGCTTCCGGTGGCTAATGCCTGGCTCTCATCCATTGAAATCGACAGCATTTTCCGTAAATCAGCAACCTCTAGTACTATAACTGTTTCTCAACAAGTTAAAGAGCCGGACGGAGTTTCAGTAAGTGTTCAAGATTTGGTTCCGGTATTTAATTCCATATTTGCTTGATATGTGGTATGATAGTAGAAATATGCTCTTTGTTAGGGCGGAGGTATTAACCATGTTAGCTTCACGGTCTTGTTCTACCTGCAAACACTATCGTAGAGATTGGCTATCTTTTATCTTTCGTCATTTTGCCAGAGATAACTTCGATAGGTGTATGATACCAATACACTATAACTACCCTCCTACTGATATTCCTTATCGTTTTTGTACGATGGAAAGAGACCCAAACTGGGAGTTTATGAAAAATCAAATAGATACTTGTGGGGTTGATGGTCTTCACTGGGAGGAGAGATGAAAAGAACCTGTAGTTACTGTAATAAAGAACAACCGCTCAATAAGAAACACTTTCAGGTGGTTAAGGCATTCAAGCAAGGTTTCTCATTTTGCTGTCTAGATTGTGACGAAAAGGCAAAGAAACCAAAACCTAGAGATAAGAAGGAAGATAAATTTCTCAAAGAAAAAGTAGAAGTCAAACTCCAACATAAAGATATTGCTGAGATTGTTAATATTCTTGGGTATTATAAGGGTGAGCTCCAATCCACTCAAGATTATGATATACCCACTCATGGACTTGATAAACTTATTAAAAAACTTCAACACCAAATGGAGGAGCACAAATGATAAACGCACTCAAGACTTGGTTTGAAGATGCTTGGTGGAAATGGGGGAATGCTATTCACTTTAGGATTGATAGATACGAGGACAACATAGATCGTTGTGCATTTTTCTATGAAATCAATAATGGATGGTATGAGATGTATATTTACGACTTTGATGATTGTTATAATCCCACAATCTCAAAGCAAAGACAACTACGATTAGGACAAAAACCACCACGTTGAGGTTAGGACAAATGACTACCGAAGAACTTGAAGATTTTAAGAAGATGTGGGAAAATCCAGAGAAGATTTATTTACCAGAAAAAGATTTTGATGCTATAATGACTATAATGAAGGCCCTTGATGAACCACCCAAATATATTGAAGGACTTGCAAATCTTATGAAGAGGAAACTACCATGACTGATTACGAATATCAAAAAACACTAATAATTGGTGCAATTATTGGTGCCTGTATTACATTACTTGCTTTTTATATGATAAAGCCATCTCCAGAAAATTACACAGTCCCACCAGAAAAGAACTTTGCCATCGTGGACACATACAAAGGGTGTGATGTAGTTCAGTGGTCTGATCACAACATGGCTACCTATAAGTATTTCTTACACTGCAACAACACTCGTCCTGTATACGGAGAAAAATGAAAAACTTTTTGATTATCTGTGCTCATAGATACGACTTTGGACACGATTGGTATGCGTCCATTATAAACATAAAAAAGTGGAGTTTATTTCAAGTTTCGGTTAGTTGGAACGATTATCCGTCCTGGCCTTATTTACAGATCCGCAGCGGGTCTGGGGATGTATTCAATGTCTTATTCTGGGCATATAAGTTTGGGTTGGATCTCGCCCTTATGAGTAGGACATGGGACTGGGCCCGTTACGATAATTTAAAATGAAACTTGATATCACCGCAGAGGACTTCACAATCATCCTCAATGCCCTACACTACTACAAGAAGGTAGAAAAGATCGGAAACTTTGATCAATATACCGATACAAAAATCAACCTACTCAGAGATAAACTAGCACATCAGATGGTTTGGGCGCAAGGGATCATAGAATGAAAAATTGGCACGTGGTATTTCAATGCCTACCAAACAGTGAGCAGGAAAAACTTGCTCTTCTTCGTTTAATAGAGTGTAGCAACGGCGTAATTCAGCACATGTTTCGTAATAAAGACGCCGACGCGCTCTCTCCAGAAGAAACAAGGGCCGCGATGAAGTTTAGTATGGGTTGCATGAAATCTCAATCGATTCCTTTGGGCAATGAGGTAATTATATTTGCACCAAAAACCGCAGAGATAATGGCAGAAGTGCGTAGGCTCTATATCTCTGGTTTTAAAGAACAAAATAACGAAGACTATGAAGAGTTTATGAAAGCATCAGTTGCAAATCTAAATGCCATTGGCAAAGACCGTGTTTGTGATGCACGACAGATATTATTCTATAGTATATATGAAATACCCGCTCATGCTTTGGATTGGGGAGTTGAGTATATTTTTGGGTTGATGGGGTGGGAGTGAGGCCACTTATAGAACTGGCATATCGCAGTTACTAGTGAGCTAAGGATGGTATATAATACTAGAATAGACGCCCAGTCCCCCCCCCCAATGACCCGCACAGTTACAGTCAAACCCAAATCAAGCAAGGCAAAGAACCGTCTTGCTAACCTTATGGATAACAATCCTGTGTGTGTTGTGGAGCAGGATACTGGTGAAGAATTGTTTCTTGCATCAGAAAACCGCAAATACTTTTTCTGGGTAGCACTTCGTAGTGGTATCTGTCGTTTCGGTGATAAAACAGATGCTAACTGGGAGGTCTTATGAAAATCAAAGTAGTTAGTGACCTCCATTTGGAGAGTTGTGAATACGGACACGGAGTTCCTGACCTCGGAGAAGGTGAAGTTCTTATTCTTGGCGGAGACATTCTTTGTGCTCGTCACTTTAAGAAGAATGGGCCTCTTCATAAGGTCTATGATGACTTTCTAAAAAAATGTGTTGATAACTTTGATTGGGTTCTGTATCTTGCAGGAAACCATGAAGCATATGGATACAACTATGAAGGAACTTGGGATGTTCTCAAAGAAAATCTTCCAGAGGGTATTCACCTGATGGAAGATAGTGTGGTAAAGATTTCTGATTGGGTATTTCTTGGAGCAACTCTATGGACTGATTTTCGTAATGAGAATGCTCTAGAGATGATGGAAGCTTCCCAATGTCTTAATGATTATAAGACCATTCGTATTGGTTCTAACTATCGTAAGATGAACCCTGATGATACTCTGGGGTTTCATAAGAAATCTAAACAGTTTCTTCTGGATACTCTACCGATGTTTGAGAATCAGAAGGTCTGGGTGCTCACACATCACGGCCCTTCTTATCAGTCGGTTCATCCAAAATACCGAAGTGCTGGTATTGCGAATGGTGCTTATGTAAGTGATCTTGATGATTTGATTTGGAACAATCCTCAAATCAAATACTGGAGCCATGGTCATACTCATGAGAGTTTTGATTATATGATTGGTGGTTGTAGAGTTATATGTAATCCTAGAGGATATTTTCCAAATGAAATAAATCCAGAATTTGATCCAAACTTTGAGGTAGACACTTCCTGGCCTGGCACAGGGGAACCCCAAAACCCCCTGTAATGCCTTATAATACACTCATAAGCAACCAGACAAATGACTGACAACTTGCCAACCAAAAAAGAAGTTGAATACAAAATCTGTATTCTTGATTTGCTGATTGCGATTGATGATGACATTGTAGATTGGAGGGGTTACCCAAAACTTTGGATTGCAATTCAAAAAGCAGATATTGCCCTTGATATTTGGGCAGGAATGAACCTTAAACAGATTAAAGAAGAGACAGAAGCATACCTTCGTGGAATGAAAGATAACGAAGGAGTGTGACACTTGAAGAACTGGCACAAGGACACTCCAAAGTCCCCTGTGATGCCTTATAATACTCTCATACACACAAAAACCTGATGAACCGCAAATCTTCTCCTATTGACCCTGCTGACTACATCACTATCTTTATAATTTTGGTGTTTGTTCTTATGTTTGTGGGTGCTCCTCTTGTTGGGATTAGTCGGGTAATCACAACTC
>OFSF01000171.1_pt1 | contig 27618 bp, 25 predicted proteins | sample 1543271 | NCBI WGS metagenome assembly OFSF01 (sample SAMN07774227, study PRJEB24372) | wastewater metagenome | isolation source: Exp Tend VB 100WW | collected 2016-02
GTCTTCCTTGCCAAAGGACTCATTTGGTCCTCGGATGTGTATCCGTTCTATACCGAGTGGGCCAAGAAACGATCGGGTAATCGCTACGAGAAAATCATGGGGTTTGTCAAGGAGACGGCCTTCCTGTTTTAAGGGACTTCCAAGGGACTTCCAAGGGACTTGTCCAAATGTTATAAAAAGCTGGCTTTTATCAAAGCCTATTTTTATTGCTTACGATGTGTCTTACGAAGTGCCTTACGAAGTGCCTTACGAAGTGCCTTACGCTTGCGATGTGTCTTACGTTTGCGACGACCTCCTGCATAATTTTGCTTTAACGCTCCCATTGCATCAGGTAGTGTTTGAGGCGTTGAATTCTGAAATGCACGTAGTGCGGCTCGATATGCAGCTCGTTCCTTAGCTTCTTTTTTAGCCTTGTTTTCACCGATTTCAGTTCCAATCGTGTGGATTACACTCGGTATCATCGTAGTTTTACGAGCTAGAGACATTCTACCCTATCCAACGATTTTATTCAACCGTAGATCTTGAAATTTATGACGCACTCCGTACTTATTGTCTGTTCCGTGTCTTACGCTTACGAAGTGCCTTACGCTTGCGATGTGTCTTACGCTTACGAAGTGTCTTACGCAGTGAACGACGTGTCTTGCGTCTAGCTCCTTCGATAGGAAGTGAATGCTCTCTTATATAATTCTGCCATTTTTGCTCTTGTTTTGCTGTCATTTTAGGAAGAGAACGCTTAGGAACAGGCGGTATCGATCTATTTGGCGGCGGAGGTGGAGCAAATGTTGGCATTGGTGGAATAAGAGCTGCCCTTTCTTGATTAGCTCTAACACGATTTAATTCTACATGATTAATTGCATTTAACGGTTCTACTTCTAGATCGTTAGATTTAAGCATAGCTTTATTCATGATATTCTTTCCTTTCATATGCAGTTCTTTACGCAGTGCATTACTTCTTTTTTTAGCTTCGAAATTAGCATTTAGACCAAGTTGTTCCATTTCAATTGGAGAAAGTCCACGAGGTGTATGTTTGTCTGTAAGGTTCGTGATATGACCAGTATTTCCAAAATCTGCAAACGTACTTCTACTAAAATGATCCATGTTCTCTACTTAATCCACATAAAATTGAAAACCGGAATTCATAACAGAAAAGTCAGACATGGAACCCACCAAAATATATCCCTTCCCTTGTACGCGGTGCCGCGCTCGTTACTTCTGTCATTGTGCGACGATGGAAGCGGCCGGATGGTGTTGGAAGTGCAAAGTCCTCGACTGTCCTTGTCCAAAAATATGTGTATTCGAGCCCATCTGCATGGAATGTGAGAAAGCCGCGAGTCGATCTGTGGAGTGCAAAAAATGCGAGTCTCCGTACGAATGTGTCTGCGAGCTTCTCATTGAATACGGAAACTGTTCCACTTGTATGAAACTCGTTTGCAAGTGTATTACGTTAAGTGCTACGCCAACAAGCGATACACCAAATGATAAAATTGATCCAACTTCGCAGTGAATATCAAGTCAACCATGTCTCGCCCCACACGTACCGCCTCCCTGCTCGCCTCCCAGCGCATCTCCAGCCTCCTTCGCCCCAAGAGTTCCAGCCGTGCCAACTCCGTTATGGGCGACTCCGTATGCGAAGTCATCAACGAAGAAGAGTGGACCGCTTGCGAAAAGTTCTCCCCTCGGCCTACCAACTCGCCTCGCATTCCTCCCATCAGCATCCCTTCTCCCACCTACACGAATCCCCATACATACGCGCCCAAGGCTTCCGACTACGTTCCTTTGGTCGTTCCATCCCAGGATCGCTTTACCGAATACATGGGAACCAAGCATTACATTCGCATGATGCTTCAACGCTCTCAAGCCAGCTCCAACCCAGAAGACAATACCACCATAACTGTAAAGATCTTTGAGCATCTGGTCGCTCATCCCACCATTCTCATCTACGAGCCACGATTCCGTGAAGTCGTTGTCGGCAAAATCAAAGAATTCGAGAATACGATTGCCACCCAAACGCGTTCCCCTGAACTGCAAGAGCTAGAAGAGACCTTCTGGAAGCTCAAGAGCAACTCCCATTCCCTCATCCAGCACAGCCAGATTCGCAACAAGATCAACTCCCATCTGACCGACATTCTCCAGATGTACCAAGAGTACCGTTCCTATCTGCACCGCCCCGAGCTTGTCGACATTATTGTCCTTCTCAAACAGATCCTTCTTGATATCCAGAAACACCCGAAATACGTTGCCTAATCTTAACATGACATCAAAATTTATTTTTCATAAACATAAAATTTGATCGTGGGCATCAGCATAAAATAAGTCAAACCAATCATGAATCAGAACGAGTACTTCCTTCACGCCAAGATCAGTGAGCTCCAGACCCGCCTTGCCCTTGCCGAGAGCAACATTCTGGCCATCCACAACCAGCTCGGTGCCAATCCAAGCCTCAAGACGTCCATCCCCCTGGCACCCCTTGATCGCCGTCCTCAGGCCGCTCGTACCACGTTGCAGCATACTGCGCCATCAGAGCAAGAGCCGCCCATGCCTCTGTCCGAGATCCTTCTTCCCAACGAGACGGTGGTATTCGCCATCATCAAGGGCAAGGACGGCAACGGCAAGTTCGTCCACTCGAAGCTGGAGGCTGTCTACAACGGAACCGACATGCTGGTGGTGAAGTGCGACGATGTTCCGTCGCTTCAGGGAACGTCCTCGGCAAAGCCTGGCGAGATCCTCTACAAGTTCATGTTCGCACTGAAGGAGGCCAACATCATTCTTCGCACGTTCCAGGCACTTCCGTGGCGTCTGTGCTCTGTCGTCCGCGACGGCCAAGAGCTGACTCTGGCCCAGCTTCGTCGCGATAAGCAGGGGGTCTAAGCCTCTAAACGCGTCAACCATAACAGAATAATAAAAAAACTAACAGAAATGAAAATAGGGGTCGCCATCCCATGCTTTGATAAACATCTCACCTATTTATTTTTATTGCTTGATTCCATCGAAACCCAGACGGTTCTGCCCGATAAAGTATGCGTCAGCTGCTCCTCTACGGCAACGTTTACTCCCAGTCGCAAATATTCCTTCCCCCTTGAAATTGTTCTAACCAACGAAAAACGCAACGCTGCACAAAATCGAAACATTGCCATGGATCGATTGCGTGATATGGATTACATATCGTTTATGGATGCCGATGATATTATGCACCCGCAACGAATTGAAGTTCTACGAAATGTGTTCGAAGAACAAAACTGTCAAATGATTCTTCATAATTATCAAAACGGAACCAATACAGAGTTTCGTCCCGTAGAGGACATCGAAGTACGCGTGAATACCATGAAACCGACCGTATCCGGTGGAACCACCCATATCGAACATCATAAGTTTCTTCAGCAACATATTCACCATTCCCAAGTCTCCGTTCAGCGATCCATCGTGGATCTCGTTCGATTCCCTGAAGAACCAGAGTTTCATCGCCGCGAAGACAGTGCGTTCTGCAACCGCGTCATTAAACTGCCCAATGTTAACCATGTCTACATCGTCAATGCACTTTCGTATTATGCACCTTCTGGAACGGTATTTTAAGAGAATCTTTAGACCCGTGCAGATTTTAAATGAGCATTTACGAATGTAAGTGAGGTTTCCAATTGTATTTAGTTATTAATTCATTTATATACCTATTCCAAATATCTACATTTTCCCCATCATATATAGGCTTATCAAATAATTCAGGCTCTCCAACAATAGCAAACTCAAATCCATATTTATGACTACCCCATTTATTTATTTTGCTAACACGTAATTTTCCAATATGAATAAGTGTTAGATATGGAATTGAAGATTTATCAATAGAATTTTGTAGAATACCCTTACTGTACCCTCTTTCTAGTATTTTATTTGAACCAATTATCTCATTATTTTCAATAATATAATACTCTCCTGTTCCTTCAGAACCAATACATTCTGCTAAACATTCACTATGAATATAAATTAAGTCATATGTATATCCAATTTCTGGCTTTTCATCATAAGGACATTTCTTTGTCATTCTAAACTTCATTGATGTCATTTTATTATAATTCAACTTATTGACTGATATTATTGGTCAATTTTTTGGTTGTTGAATGCTCATTTAAAATCCGCACAGGTCTAAACAAGGTCCATGCCTGACAGATCACGCAGCATACGTTTGCTTGTGGTTTCCACCAAGAGTCCATTCGCATAAATCCCATAATTCATATACTGATCCTCATGCTCCAAGGCGATATGCCAAATAGAATAGAGACCCTCCACCGCATATGGTTCCGCCCGTGCATCAGCACATGCAATGAGGCGATAATGCTTATCTGTGACATACGTTTCTCCCTGCATCGCAAGCAGATATCGTCTCTGATCCTTGGTTAAATCCTTCACGAGTACAGAGTGGCATCCTGTTAGATACAAATCCGCCGTCAACTCGGGATAATTCGCCATCGGTAAACGATACAGCCGATTCTTCGATCTCTTTTTGTTTTCTGGATTGTAAATCTTACTGGTTCCAATCATATCCACTGCCTTGTACCCATTTACAAGTGTCTTCACGAGAGTTCCCTTTCGAATCGTCTCAATCGCACGATATTCTTCTTGGTTTGTTTCCATGTTCAAACAGAGAATCTGGCTACCTTCCAGAAAACAAATCGGATTCTGCAACGGACCCAATATGGGTGTTTGTGCACGGCCAATCAGCGATGTCATAGAACCCATGTAATATCCATCACCACTGTAAATTGCACCATAGGAATACATCGTTGCCTGCGTATTCAGAATCGAATTGAGCGTCTGGTTGTCCCTGTTTTTGGTAAGAACATGCCATCCATCCGCAATACCACCATTCTCATCCAGAAAGACATTAAATCCACTGGAGTGTGTTAATGTATACCCTGCTTGCTGGGAAGATGTCAGAACCTGCGTCGGGTGTATTGTTGCACCTGAACTCGGTCCGAAAAATCCATTCGAATCATGCATTCCACCTGAAATCAGATTGCATCCTAGGATGATAAATGGATTATGATTAAATATGTCCCCAACAGGAAAGATGATTCGGTAGTGTCGATACGTTGTCGTGGTTGGAGCACATACAATGGTTAAATAGGCAACTGTTCCATTATACGCCAAATTATTATTATCGGTGGCAGAAACAATGGGAACCCAGTAGGTTCCATCCACGGATCCCGCAATAATCACTTCATATGGACTATAAATCCGTGGTGCGGCAACCTGAAAATACGATAACACAATCGGTGATGGAAGGGTCATCTGCAGCCATTCTCCTGGAATGATCGGCGTTCCATATAATGGATTATATCCCGTAGACCCGTTCAATAATGTCATCGCGTTTATATAATAATTCAAACCGACATAGATGTATGTATTAATGGATCCCAGTGTCTGACCCCTATTGGCCGAAAGAGCATATAGCCCATAATATCGATATTGGGGAGGTTGACTATACTCGGTGGAAAAAAACCAATTATCCGATTGACTTGTTACGTATCCATTTTGAGAATCTGATGTCAGGGTCTCCATAGGAAACACCGTTCCACCCGTTCCTGTGCTCAGAAATCCCTGTTGGTCGATGGTTCCGCCTGAAATCAAGTTGAATGCATACAACGTTAGCATACCCGTTTGGTTCGCTTCAGGATCCGTCGACTGAATGATTAAACGATAATACTGATAGGCCGTCGTGTTATCATTAATAGAAAACGTTCTATAATAGGTCGGACCTACTGAATTATTTTCCCATAGAAGATACGTTTGATTCGTACGAGTATCCAATGTAGTCCATGATGTTCCGCTATTGGATCCAACGAGGGTCCATGAATAGGGCTGTTCCTTATTAGGAAGATTGACGAATGCGGCTAATTGATAATGATTGATGACCACTGCCGAAGGGAGTTGATATTGTAGCCATTCTCCTCCTAAATTGGCAATCGACATAGTTCTCTCTATCCAATAGCGAGAACTATGTTTTAAATGAACGACACACTTTACTGAACCAGATCCATACCTGATTTCTCCTTTATCATGCGTAAACTGGTAGTCTCCACGAGAAGACCATTCGCATAGATACCGTAATTGAAGTAATAATTCTCATTCTCCAAAGCCAAGTGCCAGATGTTGAAGACACCCTCGCATACATGAGGCTCCGCACGCTTATCCGCTGCCGCAATCAGACGGTAGAGTCTGTCGGTAGCGTAGATCTTGCCCTGTAATTCAAGCGATAACGCACGCTCCTCCTCCGTTAGTTCCTGAACGAGAATCGAATGGCATCCTGTTATGAAAAGATCCTCCTTCAGCTCTGGATAGTTCTCCTTTGAACATTTGTACAAACGATTCAGCGAGCGCATGGAATTCGCGGGATTGTAAATCTTACTGGTTCCAATCGTATCGACGGCCTTGTATCCGCTGTAGGTCGTCTTGACGAGTGTTCCCTTGCGAAGGGTCTCGATGGGACGTTCCACTTCCTGCTGTGTTTCAGGGTCAAAGCAGAGGATCTTGGTTCCCTCCAAGAAGCACATATAACGCAAGTAAACAGGGGAGGACGAGGTTCCTTCGCCGTTCGTGTTCACAGCTCTCAAGACAAGGACATAATTGACTCGTTCGCTAAGACCTGAAATGGTTATCGGACTCATTGAATCGACGGGGCTCAATGCTGTAAAGGTATTACCACCGTCCAACGAATACTGATAATTCAAGATGGAAGATGCTGCATCGGAACCTGGAACAAAGGATACCGCTATCGATCCATTTTTAAGGTCAGCCCATGTTATGGAGGTAGGAGCGGCGGGCAAACCAGTTGCGGTATATTGAACCGAAGAGGATGCAACACCCGCTCCTAACACGTTAGAAGCGATGAGTTCAATGCAATAAGATTGTCCGATAGTAAGACCGCTAATGGTGATCGGCGAAGTTCCGTCTACTGGACTCAATGCGGTAAATGACACACCGCAGTCAATCGAATATAGATAATTGGTTATGGTTTCGCCTCCATTTGATCCTGGTGTAAATGAGATCGATACCGAACCAGGAGCACCATACGTTGCAACAAGGTTGGTTGGTGCATCAGGAACACTGTGAGGCGTAACTGTTATCGTAGCAGACGGTGTTCCGTCGCCCTCTATGTTTACTGCAAGCAGTTTAATACTATATGCTTGTCCATTGGTTAAACCTGTAATAACAACTGGACTTGTTGTAATAACGGGACTAAATGCAGTATAGGTTGCACCATTGTCGATCGAATATTTGTAGTTCGTAATAGGGCTACTTCCACTGTCGCCAGGAGTAAACGCGATGACTGCCGACTGATTTCCTGCAGAGGAAGACAATGATGTGGGGGTGGTAGGCAGCGATCCAGCAATCGTATAACTGGTTGTTGTCGTTCCTGAATAATAGAAATAATTAGAAGGCTGACAATTCGTACTTCCAACTTCTTGTCTACTATCTATGACATTCACATCCGCAATATTGGTAGTACTAACATACCATGACGATCCAGGAGACTGCGCAGAGCCATTTCGAGCAACATATAAATCCGACGATTGAGTCAGTGTATATCCATTAGATGTCGGACTAGCCAATAATCCAGATGGATAATTTGTACCAGATGAATCAGATAAATAAAAACCAGAGATAATAGCAAATGGATTTTGATTTGATCGTATAAATACTAAACGATAATAAGTATATGATACTGTGTTTGTAATATTAAATGTTTTATGCAGCCCTGGTCCACTTAGAGATGGTGTATTGATGTTATTTCTATCAAGTATTGTCCATGTCGTTCCATTCGTTGATCCGAGAAACGTAAAGTTGCGTACACTATATGTTGAATCAGGATATGGAACAATACGATATTTCGTAATGACCGTTGAACTAGGAAGTTGGTATTGTATCCATGCTCCAAACGCATTCCCTGTATAGCTAGTCGTCGTCTGTGGAACATTCGTATACAAATAGGGAAATGTACCAGAATAATTATTTCCTCCAACATAATTTACCTCATCTTCTAACGTATTATTCGTAATATAGGTCGTCGTAGGATGCCATGATTCTCCAAACTGTTGACCAAAGGAGGCTGATCTGACTAATAAATCATACGATGAGGTTAAGGTATATCCATTCGCCGTGGAACTGGATAAATATCCTGGTGGATAATTCGCATTCGCATCATCTGCTACGTAAAAACAGGAAATAACGGGTCGTCCATAACCACTTCCTCGTACAAATACTAAACGATAATAAACGTACGCAACTGTGTTAATAAAATTATACGTTTTATGTATATAAGGACCATTTGGTGTATCATTTAAGGGGTCGATAATGGTGCTGAGTTCTACCCATGTTGTTCCATCGCTTGATGCAATCAAAAGTAATTCGCTTGGACTGTACGATGGTAATGTCGGATTATATGTTTTAATACGACATTTCGTAATGACTGTTGGGCTAGGAAGTTGGAGTCCCATCCATGCTCCAGCAACTGTCGACATTTATAATAACATACGATATTTTAAAATGAATTGATAAACATCATTTCATTTTATTCTAATTGCCGTATATTCACACGATTACTGAACCAGATCCATACCCGAGATCTCCTTCATCATACGAAGACTGCTGGTCTCCACGAGAAGACCGTTGGCATAGATACCGTAATTGAAGTAATAGCTTTCATTCTCCAGTGCCATATGCCAGATATTGAAGACACCCTCGCATGCATGAGGCTCCGCACGCTTGTCCACCGCCGCAATCAGACGATAGTGATTGTCCGTTATATAGATCTTGCCCTGGAATTCCATCAACTCCGCACGCTCCGCTTCGCTGATGTCCTTGACGAGAATCGAGTGGCAACCGGTTATAAACAGATCCTCAGTGAGAGAGGGGTAGTTCTCCTTCGAGCACTTGTATAGACGATTCTTGCTGCGAACGGAATTGCCTGGGTTGTAGATCTTGCTGGTTCCAATCATGTCAATCGCCTTGTATCCATCGTCCACGGTCTTCACCAGCGATCCCTTGCGAAGGGTCTCGATCGCACGGTACTCCTCCTGATTCGTCTCAGGGTTGAAGCAGAGGATCTTGGTTCCCTCCAAGAAGCACATGTAGTACATGTTGAGCACGGCCGACTCCTCACCACCCGCGTCGTTCACTGCACGCAAGACAATCGAGTAATGCGTGCGAATGTTCAGACCCGATATGGAAACGGGACTGGATGTCTGAGCGGGACTGAACGCCGCGAACGTGTTTCCACCATCCAACGAATACTCGTAATTGGTTATGGCCGATCCTTGATTGGATCCTTGCGTAAACGAAAGAGAAATGGTTCCATTGAGTGTATCCACCCATGTCAGGCTGGTTGGTGCATCCGCTGGGCCATATGGCGTGTATTGAACCGACGATGATGCAATGCCTGCATTTATGCTGTTTTCGGCCTTGAGCTCGATACAATAGGCTTGTCCGTTGGTCAGGCCTCCAATCGTAATTGGCGTAGTTCCATCCGTTGGATCCAACGGACTAAAAGATACTCCACAATCAGTAGAATACTGATAGTTTATTATCGTCGAACCTCCATTTGATCCTGGTGTAAAGGAGATTTGAACCGTTCCGCTTCCCGCATAGGATGCAACAAGATTGGTTGGTGCATCTGGGATCGTAGCAGGAGTTACTGTTATGGAAGCTGATGCATCGCCCTCACCGAGAGAATTGGCACCCTTCAATTGAATCGTGTACGATACACCATTCGTTAGACCACTAATGACAACAGGGCTAGCGGTATCTACAGGATTAAGCGCTGTAAAAGACGAACCACCATTTAATGAATACAAATAGTTTTCGATAGCGAAACCACCATTGGAAGTTTGTGTAAATGAAATGGATGCACTTTCATTGCCTGCCGAGGCTGCCAATGAGGTCGGTGCAGGTGGGGCCGAGGGTGGTACATCGATAATCAATGTTGTCGAATTTGATCCAGTGTAACTTGGAGTGTAAGAAGGATACAAGGTAGTTTCAGCACCGCCTATATATGAAGTACGATTTATCATTAAATTCAAATTTAAATATCCACCATAATAGGTTGCAATGTTGTTTTGAATAACAGTTGCTGTAATAACACTACCACTTGTATTTTTCAAGAAGAATCCACCAGAATATGTATTACCAACATGATCACCACTTCGTTGTAAAATCCAGCGATAATATCGAAATGAGGATACTCTAGAGGGGCCTGATGGAGTAAAGGAGCGTGCATCTCCACTACCCGAATTTCCGTTTGATACTGAATCTACCAGATACCATGTCGAGTTGTCGTTCGATCCAGCCATTTTCCATGCAGCTGGTTGAATAGAATTTGAATAAGAACCCGCACAGTACCCATATGAACCCAATTGATAAGAAGCTCCGAGATCAAATGTTGCTGTTGAACCTAATTCACCGACTGTAGTTGGTGGTGGAGATACCGTAGCAGATGCATCGCTATCACCGATAGAATTGACAGCTTTCAATTGAATCGTGTACGCTATGCCAGTTGTTAGACCACCAATGACAACAGGGCTCGTGGTAACTGCAGGATTGAATGCAGTAAAGGTCGTACCACCATTCAACGAATATTTGTAATTGGTTATGGCTGAACCACCATTGGAAGCTTGTGTAAATGAAATAGATACACTTCCACTTCCCGCTGCCGACGCCGATAACGAAGTTGGAGCAGACGGGGCGGATGGGGGTAATGCACCGCTTGTAATAGATGTGCTCACTGTTCCTGTGTAGGTATCATTGGTTCCATAATAGTATCCTGGTCCGTTTGGGCCTGCACCTGGGATGTTCATGTTGCTGGTATCACTCGTGCTAGAAGACAAATAAAAGTATCCTGTCGTATTTCCAAGATTCTGAGAAAAAGTACCCGTGTTGACTGGACTAGTTTGCAAGAAATTGCCTCCAGAATCTCGAAGATATAATATAAATTGTACAGTTGTACCCATGATGTAAGGTTGTTGTCTAAGACCTTGGATGATCAAACGAATATAACGAAAGCTGCCTGCTGCTGCTGGGCCAGCCGTCGTATAGTTGTCAAATGAATAGTGAGCAGGCGTAGGTTCAGTCTGTGTATCAATGGTATACCATGTTGAATTGTCCGTTGAACCAGCAAGTGTCCAATTTCCGATCTCCTTATCTGAACCCCCGTTTCCTAAACCATAGGTTGAAATGACCTTGGCCGTTCCAAGATCAAACTGAATCCATTCACCGAGTACTGGAGTCGGTAGAATCGGTAGAGTCGGATCATAAACCAGCGTAGAGGTTGGTCCACTATATGTTCCAGATCCATAATTCGATGTCCCCTGCCAGTTGAAAGTACCGTTTGTACCATTAGCAGAGTCAATGATGAATGTAGTGGATGAATTTCCAGCAACATCACCCGCTCCATTGGAAGCCGTAAATGAACCATCCGTTGTCAACTGTACATTATTTTGGTCGAACATGCCGAACCAGTGGTTTAAAATATTACTAGAACCTGATACTTTTGCTTCTTCGATCCAACGGTAATATCGATACGAATACTGGCTGTAATTAGGATCAACCGTTCGATTAAGTGATGTGGTATTCTGGTTAGAAACACGATCCAACAAATACCATGTCGTTTGATCATTTGATCCAACGATAGAATAGGCAGCAGCAGGGATATCATTTAGAGAAAAGATACCACGCGTCCATCTGACACAACGTTTCGCAGAGCCAACGTCCTTCTGACGCCACGCACCAGCGATGGTTACCGATTGGTAGTTGGTTCCAGAAGGGGATGACATGTTATACTATGAAATAATATAATATTTTAAGAAAAATAAACTTTATACTCCCTATTCGGACAGGGCCGTGGAGTCCTTTTTCCACTTATATAAAAGTTGCTGGGACAGATGATGGCCCATTTTATCACCAATTTGCTTAAGAGTCGAAGGAGGAAGATTGAAGTCCAAGGAAGATATATAGATATGCCGTAGCATGGTCAAGGTCAGACCTTTTTGAAAGATGGCTAGCAAACGATTGGATGCCCAGATCGAAAAGCCATTTCTTGTAAATGGATTTCCCTCTTTGTTAACAAACAGATAGGATCGAGGTTGGAATTCTAAGGATAGCGTAAGAGAGCGATGGAGCTCGTCTGGGAGATCATTCGTTATCTCCTTGTACATTCGGGCGGTCTTGAAATCCGTTATCACCACTCTCGAACGATCAGGGTTCCATTCAATATAATTTGGTTCTGTCGGTTGTTCTCCTTGTTTGACAATATGCGTTGCATAATAGTCTGCTCGTACAGGCGGAAGATACGTATAAAATCCTACCAATAAATGATCAAAGGTTCCTTGTTTCAAGGTGTCTCTTTTTTGAGTCAAATCCTTCAACGTCAACGAAACACCCGATTTTTCTGATTGACCCTTCGACGGTTCCTGTTCCATTCGATAGGAGTTCGCGAGATTGTATGTTATCTGACGAAGCTCCTTCCATCTCTTATCATATTTTTGCATGTGTTCCTTTGAAATGTTCTTGAATTGATCGATGTTGTGCTCCATGGCGGACATGATCGCCTTGACATAACAATTCATCGTCATCGGACTGTCATGACCCGTTGTTTTCAGATGATTTCTAATCACCACTGTTGCATAATTCGGATGAGTATACACGAAAACGAGAGTTGCGTGTTCTTCTTGGAACAAGGAGATCCATTTGTTGAGTCTTGTATTATAGGTATTATACGTTGCGGGTTTCAAATGCGTGGCCGTGAAGAAATTCATTCTGATAATGAATCTAAACAATCTTTACGCTATATAGATAGAATGTCTATTGTCAGTTCAATTTTCGTATTAAAACCCATCATTGATTTGCTCCACGCGGATGTCCTTCAGTACGCCGATCAACTCCGTGTTCTCAAGGTGCGTGTCGAGGAACTCGAAAAGGATAACGCTGTCCTACGTGCGGCGATGACGAAGAGCATTAAAGTAGAACCGAAGGTGCCAAAGGCTGAACCAAAGGTTGTGCCAAAGGCTGAACCAAAGGTTGTGCCAAAGGCTGAACCAAAGGTGCAAAAAGCAGAGCAAAAAGAGGTGGTTATCGTGGAACAAAAGCCTAAGCGAAAGCCTGTCATTGGTCCCACTGTTGTGGAAATTAAGGACGATGATTATGCCAAGCAAGCAGAAACCTTTGAGCCTGTTAATGTTGTCGTAGTACCATCGGCAGTACCTTTGAATACCGATGAAAAGGTAGTTGTCCTACAAGACGAGAAGACGCGCAAGGATTACCAGAAAGAGTACCAACGCGAGTATCGTATTAAAAAGAAAGAAATGGCAAATAAAAATTGAACCGATTTCCCTCATAGGATAGAAGCAAAACCATGTCTCATTTCCCCACTCTCCACGGCGAAGGCGTTCTCGGCAAGACCAAAGTATGGACGATTTCCGTCGAGGAACGCGATGTGTCAGGCGTCATCGTGATTAGTCGCGGCTATCTCGACGGCAAGATGCAAGTCAGTGAAAAGGTCATCTCCCAAGGCAAAAACATCGGAAAGAAAAACGAAACCACTCCCGTCCAACAAGCCGTTTCCGAGGCTCGTGCCTCCTGGATCAAAATGAAAGAAAGCGGATATTCCGAAGCGATCAAAGAAGAAGTCGACAATACTGCCTCCGTGAGAGGAAAGGGAATCGCCGCCGACGTTCCCTTGCCCATGCTTGCCCACGAGTACCACAAACGCTGCAAAGGATTCCCCTTTCCCTGCTTCACTCAGCCCAAACTGGACGGAACCCGTTGCGTCGGCATTCCTGGTAAGGGGCTGTTCTCCCGTCTTCGCAAGACAATCCCCCACATGGAACACATTATTGCCGAGCTGAATCGGCTTCCACCCGATCTCATCCTCGACGGTGAACTCTATACCAACGAGTTGACCTTTCAGGAAATTGTCGGACTCGTCAAGCGAGAAACACTCAAGGTCGGCGACCTGGAGAAACAACAAAAAATAAAGTACCACGTCTATGATCTTATTCAGGGCGATTCCTATGAACAACGCCACTGTTTACTCCAGGCCTTATTTGCTTCTTTCTCCTTTCAACACTTGATCCTTGTTCCCACCTTTCATTGTGGATCCGAGGCCGAAATGAAAGAACAGCATGCACGGTTTGTTGCCGACGGATACGAAGGGATCATGCTGCGAAACCCTGCGGGCGTCTACAAGAACGTTCGCTCCGTTGATCTTTTGAAATACAAGGAGTTCTTCGACGACGAGTACGAAGTGGTGGGATTCAAAGAAGGTGAGGGTGCTGAGAAAGGGTGCGTCCTATGGATGTGTAAAACTGAGAAGGGGGATACCTTTCATTGCCGACCGCGTGGAACACGTGAGGATCGCACGGAGCTCTTTCAGAAAGGTGCGGCATACATCGGAAAGAAACTGACCGTTCGTTTTCAAGAGCTAACCGACGACGGAATTCCTCGGTTTCCTGTGGGGATTGCATTTCGTGATTATGAATAAGTATACATACGACGTAGAATTGCCGTTAAAGAAAGCAATAAAATTGGAATCGTGAAAACATAGATCAGTGTAAAATAGGTGGAGTAATCCCCATTTGTTTTTATATAAGAAACACAACTGGCGGTTATGATAGCATGAAGAACATTGATTCGAAGTGCAAACTCCATCAGGGTACTGGCCCATTCAAACTGAACAGGGTGTCGATAGGCAATAAATACGATCTCCATCGCCATCATTCCAAAGGAAGACCATGCAGATAAATCAGCAGATACCGAACGCAACTCGATGATGGTTCGTGCGTGGTATGAAACATAGAGAATGGCTCCGCATAGAATCGTAATGATCCATAACGGAATATAATACATCAATGTATTCTTCAAGGAACTACTTGCCTCCATCCGAACGATCGCCAGCTCTACCAGTTCATATTCGGTTGGTTCCATTGCGTAGTATGATCTTACTCCAATAAAAAACATCAATTTTTCGTGAGATTCTCAATAAAAATTGAAGAGTTGTGCTGCAGAAAAAGAAGTTGCCACCATGTATCCGCTTCATACTACGCTCCGCTTCTATCCCTGCGACGAGAACCTCGATGTCCACTACACCGCCGTTGTACTGAAAGAGGGTCTGCTCCAAGTCAAAGCACCTGGACAAACGGGAAAACAACACTTTGAATCCATCGATGCCTGGCTTGCCTCTCTCCCTGGCTCTCCACCCATCCATGCACTCTCGCTTCAATGCCTTTCCACCAAAGAGCCTGTGGAACGCAGTACACGTCATGCCCGTCCAAAGAAGGTCAAGTGGAACGTTCCCTCCAAGCCCACGATACGTTCGATCAATTCCCTTCCCTGGGCTCGATACCTCTACTGCATGATCAAGGAAGCCAATCCCGAGCTTCTCAAAAACGAAGTTATTCGCGATCTCTACAATGAACTGGTTTCCTGTCTTACTTCTTACACGGGCCACATTGAGACTCGCCCGCCCTACTTTTACAAACGATACTGCCTTTCAAGCATTCAACTCAAGGAAGGAGCTGATACCATCGTGGGAGTCCTTCCCCCACTCTTTGCCCAACATCGGAATCTTCACACAGGCGATTATCAGCACACATCCGCTGTCTTTCAAGAAAACCTGAACCACGTTCTTTCAGTCTATCGGCCTCTCTACGAACAAATCAAATTCGACGTGCTTCCCTACATGGAGCGACGCTTGTACGAAAAGAAAGCAAAGGAACGCAAGCGAGTCTGCAATTTCCTTGTCGCGCGATACAACGCCTCCCTCATGAAACTCACGCGCAATTTCGAAGCGCGAGCACAGTACTTTCGGTACTACATCAATTCCTTTGAGAAGGAACTCGCTACCTATCAAGAGCCCTTCCAATCCGCAATCAAATGGTAAACAAAAATTGAAGTGTATTGTTCTGTATTTATTTTTGATTACCATGACACTTCCTTTCCATCCTAGCTCTACCCATGTGCTTCCATCTGGTATGTTTGACTTTCTCGGAAATTCTGATCTTGTACAGCTCTCCATCGTGAATCAGACTACGCGCCAACAATCCAAACAGCAGCTGCAGAAACGACGCACCGAATTTCTTAACACTCTATTCTCCTATTTTGAATACACTAGCACATACGAACCACACAAGAAAACATTTACCATTCACAAACAATACGATAATCACTACTATTCGTATGTCAAACTCCTCTTTCGCTGTTTACCCGAACTCTTTCAATACATCCAACATCATCATATAACCTATCTTGATCTTGGATGCGTCAATCACTATGGGGGGTATCCAGATATCTTCAATCGTATGATCTCCATTGTACCCCATGAATTGCAAGAGATCGGTTTTCAAATACTGGATCTTTTGAAGAAAAATACTACACTTTATAGTTGTAATCTAGGACTTTTTGAACATGTTCTTTTCCGTTCTGACGTTTCCGCTTCTATCGAGGGGCATCCCACCATCCAATCCATATGGATGCGATCTAGTACTTCAAGAACCGACTTTAATAAAGAACCCAATACCCTCTGGAGACATGCAGATGGAACATACTATTGGGCTCATTTTCGAAAGGAATGATCTAAACTATGAATGATGTACTAGGGTATGTGGTTTTCCTATCAGCTTCCTCCTATTCTAATCTTTCTCGACGACATAGAAATCGGAACCTTATCCTGTGTTTCCCAGCAATTATGCAAGGATACTCGGTTGGAACGATCGCTGAGAAAACGCCATATGATAACCCGTGTCTTACAATACTTTCATTATAATAATGATACTATGTTTTCACTCCATCGCACCTTTAAGGACGATTTTTTGTTATATGTTCGCCGACTGTTTCAGTTTATCCCTGAATGGTTTCAATACATGACCGATCATGATATAACGTACTTAGATATGAGTTTCATGGAACCCAGACTTAGTCCTGGTATCAAACTACATCAAATCATTTCCCATTCTGAGATTCCTGCATTGGTAGAAACCATCTTATCACATATTTCCCAAAATACAACATTAACCTATTGCAATTTGAACCTATTTGGTCAGATTCTTACACAAAATCAAGTATACGAAGCAGTTCGTCATCACCCTACATTGGATCAGGTCGAGCTATGCGCATCATTGGGATATTATTCTCCCACTCCTCCTCTGTCGCTCTATCGAATGCCAGATCGTTCCTTCGAATGGAGACAATATCCTCGTTCCAACTAATAGATACGGGTCAATGACTTATACGCCATTTGTATTTTTTGGATATGAAATCCAGCTCCCACCTGATATGAATGTACATCAATCCATCCAAATGATGTACGATTTGAACGGAATGATTCCTGTTCCCTTTGAAATCAAATCGATCCTTCCTACATTTTACCCACTCATGAATGAAGAGGAATACGCCCGTGTTATTATTGGGTTCTGCCCTGAAGAGATCGAAGATACGGTGGATCATGCCAACTCTCTTGCCGCATTTATAGAGGATAATCCTCTATTTGATGGCATGGAGATCGCACATGCTCCATTGTTCCATTGCGGAATCGAATGGTGTCCTGATCCTGAATCCGAGACCGATTCCGATGAATCATATGAATCTGATTCTGAATCTGATTCTGATCCGATGGATATCTAAACATGGTTGACGATAGAATAGAAATGATCACCGTGGAAGAATCCTTGTATTTGCTCCAGTCCAATCTGGTCTCCGAATTATATCTCCCCATCTCTTATTTATCCGTTCCTGATATTGATCATGCACTGCGTCAATTGAATTGGATGATCCTTGCATCAGAAGTAGAAGGATGGGTCATGGTTCGAAAACGGTTTGTCTATCAAGATTAGATGATCATCTCCTTTCTCTTTCGAGTCAATTATGATGTTCCTCGATCTTATGGTAAATATATTGGCTATGTATCCGATGATTACGAGGAAGGATTGGATATCGAGCTACGAAATTGTCTCTATCCCGTTTTGAAGGAGTATTATCGGCTAGAACAAGAATCGGATCTTCAAATCGGAATTGTATCACATCATCGCGACGGATCAGATTATTTTTCGGAAGAAGAGAAAAGCGTATTCGATGTTCTTTATTGCAAGTGGAGCAATCAACCATGCGATCTGTTCATTGGCGGAAAACGGGTCGAAATAAAAAATTGAAGCGGCGATTGGCAATAGTTTAAACCAACACGCACAATTATTATATAACCATGTCATACGTTTCCCGCTGGGCCAAGCCTTCTTCTGAGCCGTCTCAAAAACCTGCTGTGTTTCTGAATCGGGCAGCCGATGGTCTGGTGAACACGAGCCTCCCTGCCCAACATGCCCCCAAGCTTGTTCCTACGACGCTTGCTTCTGCAACGCTTGCTACTCTGAAACCCATGAATGCCTCTGACAAATACCGTCCATCCACGAAAACGATGGATGACAAACGCCGTGCTCCCGTTGCCAATGTCGAATCCGTCGACGAATTTCCTTCACTCGGTAAAGCAGTTCCCAAAGCTCCCAAAGCAGCAGATCCTCGCCCTGCAATGAATTTTGCCTCCCTGTCTCGCGACTGGGCGCAGAAACAGAAGGAAGACGAAGTGAAGTCCAAAGAAGAGAAGGAGAAACAGCGTTCCGAAGAGAACTTGCTACACAAAGAGCGCGAGCGGCGGTCCAAAGAAGACGAAGTGTTGCGCAAATCAGGTATCTTTGGCATTCAGGTGGGCAGGAAAAAGGCAGACAGCGATGAGGAGAAATACGCCGAGGCTTACAAGAGCGAGAATTCGGACGATTCCTATCTATCCGATGATCAATACGCGGATGATGTATACGAAGAGGAGGAAGAGGAAGAGGACTGTGATGGAAATTGGAGCCAACGAAAGCACCGCGATGAGATGTACTGAGCTTTTTGAGCGGAACGCTATACGCAGTGTGCGGCAAAGCCGCTTTGAGAAAAAGCTCGCAAAAACAGTTTGAGAAACCTCCTTAGAAAAACGAGAAGTGGTGAAAAGGTACGTTTTTTATAAATTTGATACATGTTGATCATTTATTAATCATCAACATGAATCGCGTTATTCTGACGGTCTTTATCTTTATGGTGTTAACTACCATCTTCCACTTGCTTCGCAGCACTCCTGATACACGCCTCTATCGACGCTACTCCAATCATACATTCATATCGGTTCCACACGGTGTCTACGAAATCCATTTGCCAAAGGGTGGCCGACGCTGTTCCGACGATTGCATCTTACGCTCCTATACAATGGATTAATACGCATTCACCTATAACATAAGCATAAATAGTCTCTACTATTTTTTGTATTATTTCTATAGAGAAATGAAACAGGTCTTACCCTTTTTGCGCACTTTTTCTTAAAAAGTGCTTATAGCTTGTAAAAACTCATCGCAGCCTGATCAATCATATCCAGTTTCAGTTTTAATGCATCCTCCTTCGTTGCCTCCTTCTCCTTCTTCTTCTTCAATCCCGTGACCGTTGCAGGCAACAACTTCGAAGGGAGAGGAAGCATCAGCACTTCACGAAAGAATCCCTCCGATTGAGCTACCATCCGATCCATCTTTGTTATATCCGTAACCAGACTCGGTGCCGCAGGAACTTTCCACTTCGGAACATCTGTCAGGATCTGTACCATGACCCCAAACGCATCCATCTTTCTCTTCTGCGTATTCCTCGGATCCGGTGATCGATAAATATCTAGTAAAGCCTGAAACTCCTCATGCATTCTTACCATCCCCTTCTCCGCAAATTCTTTGTATACTTCCGCGAGAACTGCAATCAAATAATAACCTACCGATGTCTTCTGCACTCCCTTCAAATGTGGCGGCCCACGCTCCAACGTCGTTAGCCCCGAATTGAATTTCTTTCTGGTTAATGCATCCTCTTCCATTAACCATTTAATCCAGAATAATGCACGCTCCGTCGCTCCTTCCGTTATCGCATACACCATTTCGTTTCCCGCATGCAACATCGGCTCCAAATCCGTATTTCGTTGCCATACCTTTCGAACTGCCGCCTTATCCGTCGTTTGCAGTACGGATCGCAGCCAATTCTCATTATCATGTGTTTCCATTGGAACCGACGGGAACTTCGGCTTGGATTTTTTCGGACAACTCTGAAGAATCAATGCAATCTCTGCCGTTTGACGCTGCACTTCGGGCGATCGACAGAATGCATCAAAGGGTTGCTTTGCCGATTTGTCCTTGATTTCTTTGCATTTGCGAGACAGATAATGAAAGATACGGGGCGATGCAACTCCAATGTGCTCAAAGGAATAATCCCAACATAGTTTTTCCCATAACAAGAGACCACCCGATGTAATCATGTCCGCCGTATAGTGAAGTAGTTTGCCTGACGCAATCGATCCCGCATCTCCGAGATTTTGAAGAAACGCCCGAGATAAATCTTTCAAGAGATAGCCTCGACGCGAGGTTATTTCTTGTTCTTTCTCTTCCTCGTATTCCATTACGAGCTACTTCTTTGTGAGTCTTTAGATATGAATTTAAGGAATTTTTCCCTACCCTATGATAGAGTATGTCGACCACCGCTATTTACATTTTGCAACTGGAGCACGGAAAATACTACGTCGGTGAATCGAAGGACCCCGTCAAAGCCATGGAAGAACATCGTGAAGGTCTCGGTCCCTTCTGGACACAGATCCATAAACCGGTTCGCATCGAAGCGGTCGTTCCCTTCAAGCCTGCGGAAGAAGTGGATCTCTATACCAAGACCGCTATGCGCAAGTACGGAATTGAGAATGTTCGCGGCGGATCCTTCCAAGACGCTCGCCTGAAAGATACCGACCGTCATCGCCTCCACAGCGAATTCCACGATCAGTCCAGTTGTCTGATTGCTTAACGATACTTATTCGATACACGGCGTGTTCCATTTGATCTCGGAACAAGACCCTTTGCTTTTAACGATGCTAACATCGTAAAACCAATGGACTTTCCTTTTTTCCACAAACGGCGGTATGCTAGATTACGTTTGGTCGGACGATATCCTCCCGTCAACGATGAACCACACCCACACCCTCCTCCGTTTCTCTTTCGCGTTGTACGTATCGGCCGACTTCGTTTACCGCCCATTTGTACACCGCACGTTGATTCTGCTGTGCACGACATTTCTAGTATATTGTTTTATTTTTAACCGCTCACTTGTATGACATTAATGTAAAATTGTTTAATGGTTAAGATTGCATTTGATACAAGACGCACTGAATAAGTGAATGTTCCCTCGCCTGGCTGATCGATGAACGAGTAGGCATTACCCAGACCCGAAGGTGCTGTCGACGACGATGATGCCATCAAGTACGTATCCGTTGATGCAAGTGCAATCTCCGTATTTCCAAAGAGTGTATCATTCGCAACATTGATGGCATTCGCCGTAGTCGGTACAACACTGTTATTGGAGCGACCGATCGAGGAAATCAAGTAAATACCCGTTCCAATCGTATTACGCGACTGCATGCTTACCACAATCATGTATCGTGAGGCTGACGTATTTGAAATAACCACCGCGGTTTCAGTCATGAAGATGGGGACATTTGCGAATTGAATGGTATTTGTTGTGGGTCCTCCTCCCGCAATAAACATATCTCTCGGTCCTGTTGGTCCGATTGCACCAGTGGTTCCCGTCGTTCCAGATGTTCCCGTCGTTCCCGATGTTCCCGTGTATCCCGTCGGACCCGTTGTTCCCGTTGTTCCCGTTGGACCCGTTTGACCCGTCGGACCCGTATCACCACGATCACCTGTTGGACCCGTGGTTCCTGTTTCACCGGTTGCACCGGTTATGCCTGTGGTTCCCGTCGTTCCTGTGGTTCCAGTGGTACCCGTTTCACCAGTCGTTCCTGTGGTTCCTGTGGTACCTGTGGTACCTGTGGTTCCCGTCGTTCCCGATTGTCCCGTTGGACCCTGCTCACCCGCCGTCATAAGGGCAACAGTAATACGAGAGGAGGTCTGTACCTCGGTTGCGTAGTTATCTGAGTAATACACCCCAAACGATGCGCCCGTTGGAACCAGTATCGTGTACGAGTTTGTAAAACCGTTGGTATCCGTGTAGAGTATTCCATAATTGGTAAACACCCCACCTGATGTCATACCAATGTACGAATATCCATTCGCGGTCGTACTCAGGATGATCGAATATTCCACGAGGATCGGCATGGACCGACCCGTTGTATTCGTGAACAGACCTGACACGTGCGATAAGCCAGCCATACCAATCGATTGAGTGTTATCCACGGATCCCCACTGAATGACGGATAGGGTATTCGAGGGAATCGACTGCGTCGTCGCTGGATACAATGACATGAGGGCGACCTGACCCACAGGTCCCTGAGGACCCGTCTCACCCGTCATTCCCGTGTATCCCGTTGTTCCCGTGTATCCCGTTGAGCCTGTAGTACCTGTTGGACCCATTTCACCCGCTGTCATGCGGGCAATCGTAATACGCGAGGTTGTCTCTATCGTTGTTGCACCGCTATCGGTGTAATACACTCCAATCGATCCTCCTAGTGGAACAATCAATGTACATGAGTTTGTAAATGCATTGGTATCGTTATAGAGTGTTCCATATGTCTTAAACACACCACCAGATGTCATTCCGATATACGAATATCCACCCGCAGTCATATTCAGAATCATTGCATATTCAATAAGAACGGGTACAGGGAGATTTGTTGTATTCGTAAACAGCCCTCCCGTGTACGATAGACCCATTGACCCAATCGTGTGCGTGTAATCCGAAGATCCCCACTGAACAAGTGATAAGGTCGTCGCTGCGATGGACTGCGTCGTTGATGGATACAATGACATAATTGCAACCTGACCCACAGGTCCCTGAGGACCCGTTGTTCCTGTTGGACCATCAATGCCGTCAAGATTGACATTATAGATGGATGATGTTCCAAACGGCGTCGACTGTAGAACATTTGCAATACCCCATATGACCATATTACCCGTTCCTGCATCATAGGATTGCACATATCCCTCGAAGCTATTCAATGGATTTGACGAATCAATGACTAAGACACTGTTGCCTGGCAAATACGCTAAATGTGCGGCAATTGTTATGGATACTGTTCCACCCATCACAGGATTCAATGTGGTTGGATTCATCGTGGACGTATTGAACCGATCCGCATGACCCGTTGGACCAGTTATTCCTGTCGTTCCCGTTTGACCCGTTGGACCTGTATCACCACGATCACCCGTTGGTCCCGTTGTTCCTGTTGGACCTGTTGATCCAGTCGCACCGGTTACACCGGTTATGCCCGTTGTTCCCGTGGTACCGGTTTCTCCAGTGGTTCCCGTTGTTCCCGTTGTACCAGTCGCACCGGTTTCTCCTGTTGCTCCCGTTGTTCCCGTGGTTCCTGTGGTTCCCGTGGTTCCTGTCTGACCCGTCGGACCCGTGTCTCCACGATCGCCCGTTGGCCCAGTTGTTCCTGTTGGACCCGTTTCTCCCGTTGATCCAGTGGTTCCCGTTTCTCCTGTTGATCCAGTGGTACCAGTGGTTCCCGTTTCTCCCGTTGGACCCGTTTCTCCCGTTGGACCTGTTCCTAGTGGACCCGTTGCACCCGTGGTACCCGTTTCTCCTGTTGGGCCTGTGGTTCCCGTTCTTCCTGTTGGACCCGTTGATCCCGTTGGACCAGTTGATCCAGTTGATCCAGTTGATCCAGTCGTTCCCGTCGTTCCCGTTCGTCCCGTGGGTCCTGTGGTTCCTGTTGGACCCGTTTCTCCCGTTGCACCTACATCACCTGTTGGTCCCGTGCATCCTGTTGGACCAGTCTGACCTGTTGATCCAGTGGAGCCCGTTGATCCGGTTGAACCAGTTGTTCCTGTAAAACCAGTGGATCCTGTTGCTCCTGTGGCTCCTGTTGATCCAGTCGCACCGGTTTCTCCAGTGGATCCAGTTGCTCCAGTCGCACCGGTTGATCCCGTGATTCCAGTGGTACCCGTTGTTCCTGTCTGACCTGTTGGACCTGTGTCTCCTCGATCGCCTGTCGGTCCCGTGGTTCCCGTCGTTCCAGTGGAACCAGTGATTCCAGTGGTTCCCGTTGATCCAGTCGCACCGGTTTCACCCGTTGATCCGGTTGCACCCGTTGATCCAGTGGTTCCTGTTTCACCCGTTGATCCAGTTGCACCCGTCGCACCCGTTGTACCAGTTGGCCCCGTATCACCTGTGCAACCTGTTTCACCAGTCATTCCTGTGGTACCGGTTTTACCTGTGGTACCTGTGGACCCCGTTGTTCCAGTGGTTCCAGTGGTTCCAGTTGTTCCAGTGGTTCCTGTCTGACCTGTTGGACCTGTATCACCACGATCACCTGTTGGACCCGTTGTTCCCGTTGGACCCGTTGATCCTGTCGCACCGGTTGCACCGGTTATGCCCGTTGTTCCCGTGGTACCGGTTTCTCCCGTTGTACCAGTGGTTCCTGTGGTTCCTGTGGTTCCTGTAGTTCCCGTAGTTCCAGTGGTACCAGTTGTTCCTGTGGTTCCTGTGGTACCGGTTGTTCCCGTGGTTCCCGTCGTTCCCGTCGTTCCCGTGGTTCCTGTTGCACCTTGTTCACCCGCCGTTAAAAGTGTCATGGTAATACGCGAGGCGGTCTGTACCTCGGTTGCGTAGTTGTCCGAGTAGTACACACCGATCGATGCACCCGCGTGAACAAATATCGTGTACGAATTCGTGAATCCATTGGTATCATTGTAGAGTATTCCATAACTGGTAAACACACCGCCTGATGTCATGCCAATGTACGAATAGCCATTTGCAGTTGTATTCAATATCATTGAATATTCAACAAGCATCGGCATGGGGCTATTCGTTATATTCGTGAACAGACCCGCTGAATACGATAGACCCATTGATCCAACGGTCTGCGCCGCATCCGCGGAGGCCCACTGAATAAGTGATAACGTGTTCGCAGCAATCGACTGCGTCGTTGATGGATACAATGACATGATCGCGACTTGACCCACGGGTCCCTGTGGACCTGTTTCTCCCGTGGTTCCCGTGGTTCCCGTCGTTCCTGTGGTTCCCGTTTGACCGGTTGGACCCGTATCACCACGATCACCTGTTGGACCAGTGGTTCCTGTAGGTCCTGTGGTACCTGTTTCTCCAGTGGTTCCAGTGGTTCCAGTGGTTCCTGTGGTACCCGTTTCACCTGTGGTTCCCGTGGTTCCTGTTTGTCCAGTGGTACCGGTTGCACCCGTTTCTCCTGTCGTTCCTGTGGTACCGGTTTCACCGGTTGCACCGGTTATGCCTGTGGTTCCTGTTGGACCTGTTGAACCAGTGGTTCCCGTTGATCCTGTTTGTCCCGTGGTTCCAGTGTATCCTGTTGGACCCGTGGTTCCCGTTTGACCCGTTGGACCTGTTGGACCGGTTTCTCCCGTTGCACCTACATCTCCTGTTGGACCCGTGCATCCTGTTGGACCAGTCTGACCTGTTCCACCGGTTGTACCGGTTATGCCAGTAGAACCCGTTGATCCAGTGGTTCCCGTTGTTCCCGTTGATCCCGTTCCACCGGTTGCACCGGTTTGTCCCGTGGTACCCGTAGTTCCAGTGGTTCCCGTTTGACCCGTTGGACCTGTGTCTCCTCGATCACCCGTTGGACCCGTGGTTCCCGTCGTACCCGTTGAACCTGTTTCTCCCGTGTATCCAGTGGTTCCCGTGTATCCAGTAGTTCCCGTTTCTCCAGTAGAACCAGTTGGACCCGTTCCAATGGGACCAGTCATACCAGTGGTTCCCGTGGTTCCCGTTTGACCCGTTGGACCTGTATTACCTGGTAGGCCAATGTCTTTCGCAATCATCTTGATTCCCACCACAATCGATGGAATATCAGGCATATCATTTCCTTCGACTGCAAATGCCTGAATATCGCTGTTGATCGGTGCATTGCTTTTACCCATGAAACTAATGGTATCACCTTGTCTCAAAGAGAGTACATGTGCAACAATGGGTATCGAATCCATCATATGACTGGTCGTTTGTACACGACCATTTGTACGAGGAACATCAATGCCATTCAGACGAATCCAAAAGTGCGTATACACATCCTGATCAATCTGAGAATGCAACTGAACGGAATGCCATACTTCATATACACCGCCTGTTTCAATCAGAATTTGCGTATTTCCCACGTTCTTGCGGACACCACGCTCAAATCCAGTCTCCTCAAATTGAAAGAAGGTTGGTTCTGTCTGTTTGATATTTTGCGTTATAACGGAATAATAACTACCTGCAACATTGGTTCCATTTGCTTCTGGACCTGTTGGACCAGTTGTTCCCGTTGGACCCGTATCGCCTGTCGGACCCGTTGGACCCGTCATTCCCGTTGGGCCTGTTTGACCCGTCGATCCAGTGTATCCCGTCGATCCCGTTATACCCGTCGATCCCGTTTGACCCGTCGATCCCGTTGGACCCGTGTCTCCGCGATCACCTGTCGGACCCGTTGATCCCGTTGGACCCGTCGAGCCGTTTACTGTGAATGACGTATGGATATGAGAATAGGTTCCACTTCCTCCATAATACGTACGAATGGTTGCAGGAGAAATGGCATCTGCAAAGATCTTGACCACCAATGCTGAATAGGGTGCAAGTGATGTATATTCGTGGTATAATGATAAATCTACCTCGTACGTGTCTGTACGTTTAATAAGGTATTTACTTGAATTTCCACTAATCTGCGTTTCAACGCCTTGAGACGTCCTTCCATACACCTTAAAATAAACGGAAACCTTATTCAAATCGTTTGTGGACACCGCATCGGCAAATAAACTCATATCCCACAAACCATCCTGAATATGATCATCCACCTCCAACAATGAAATGGGTGCTGAAAAGCTTGATATCAAGGTGGTTCCTGTCGAAAGTGATGATGTTATTACACTGGTGGGATTGGTATCCGTTCGAATGGATAGCTGAGCATCTTCTGATGCCACCTCACTTGGAACACTCTGATTCAAATACAACAATCTGCCCGTTGTGGCACCATCTAGACCTTGTGGACCCGTGTATCCTGTTGGACCCGTGTATCCTGTTGATCCCGTTGATCCTGTTGGACCCGTTGTTCCTGTGGTTCCCGTTGTTCCTGTTTCACCGGTTGTACCGGTTGTTCCCGTGGTACCTGTTGTTCCCGTCTGACCCGTTGGACCTGTATCGCCACGATCGCCTGTTGGACCGGTTGTTCCTGTTGTTCCTGTGGTACCAGTGGTACCAGTGGTTCCTGTGGTTCCTGTTTCACCGGTTGCACCGGTTATGCCCGTGGTTCCTGTTGTACCTGTCGTTCCCGTGGTTCCTGTTGTTCCCGTGGTTCCAGTGGTTCCAGTTGTTCCTGTGGTACCCGTTTGACCAGTTTGTCCCGTTGGACCCGTGTCTCCTCGATCACCCGTTGGACCTGTGGGACCTGTGGGACCTGTGGTTCCTGTTTCACCCGTGGTACCTGTTTCACCTGTCGTTCCCGATGCACCGGTTGCACCGGTTATGCCAGTGGTTCCTGTTTCTCCAGTGGGACCCGTCGTACCGGTTTCACCTGTGGTTCCCGTCGTTCCAGTTGTACCGGTTGTACCAGTATATCCTGTTGGACCCGTGTCTCCTCGA
>OFSF01000180.1_pt1 | contig 26757 bp, 31 predicted proteins | sample 1543271 | NCBI WGS metagenome assembly OFSF01 (sample SAMN07774227, study PRJEB24372) | wastewater metagenome | isolation source: Exp Tend VB 100WW | collected 2016-02
ATCAGGCGCAGTAGGACCATCAGGTCCATCAGGACCAACAGGTGCAGCAAGTACAGTAGCAGGCCCATCAGGCCCATCAGGCCCAGCAGGAGCAACTGGACCATCAGGTCCATCAGGACCAGCAGGACCTTCAGGAGCAGCAGGTGGCCCAGCAGGAGTTACAGTTGCAAAAAACTTTTTAGTAACTAGTCCAGCAGGAGGATCCTATTCAATTGACGGGACTAGCGGAAACCCAGGAATAACTCTTGTTCGTGGTTACACATACTTCTTTACTGTAAACGCATCTGGACATCCATTTTGGTTTCAAACAACTAGCGGAGCATATAACTCAGGAAATACTTACTCCACAGGTGTTGTAAATGGCGGGGATGATGTTGGATTAATAGAATTTACCGTCCCAGTTGGAGCTCCAAGTACTTTATACTACATATGTCAATACCATTCATCAATGAATGGCACAATTACGGTTATCGGTTAGGGGTAAATAAATGCCAACTATTGATTTTCCAAATTCACCAACAGTAAACCAACAATTTACTTCTGGCGGTAAAATTTGGCAATGGAGCGGAACTACTTGGGATGTAGTTAGAATAGCTGTCCCCGCAGCATCTTTAACATCTACAGATGTATCTAGATTAACTGGTGCAACTTCTAATTTACAAACTCAAATAAACACTCTATCTACAAACCTTGTAAATACATTAGATGATTACGTGCCAATCGGAGATGTGGGAGTTGCAGACGGAGTGGCATCACTAGATGCAACTGGAAAAATACCTATTGCACAATTAGGAAATTTAATTGACGGGGCTCCAGCAGCTTTAGATACATTAAATGAGTTAGCAGCGGCAATAAATGATGATTCTTCATATGCTGCAACTATTACCACCGCTCTTGGAAATAAAGTTTCAAAAGCAGGCGGAGATATAATTACATCAAGTCTTTCATCGGTAGTACCATTAGTTTTAAAAGGTGCAGCATCACAAACTGCAGACTTGCAACAATGGCAATATTCAAATGGAAATACATATGCAAGAATTGCCCCTTATGGACAATTAGCCATTGGCAATGTAAATCCAGCAATATATGCAAATGCCAGAATATCATTAAATACCGTTGCAGCAGATGCAGTCGGAATGGTTATACGTGGTGTATCTTCTCAATCTGCCAACCTTCAGGAATGGCAGAACTCTGCTGGATATGCTGGTACGGCAATTGATAGCGGTGGAAGTTTTTATGCACCAGGAATATACGCTTCATATTTAATGCAGGCAACTTCAGGTGGTGCAGCGGTTGTTCCAATGAAAGTCAAAGGCGCAGCCTCTCAAACAGCCGACCTTCAACAATGGCAGGACAGTGCTGGTACTGTGTTGGCTAAAATTACACCATCTGGTGCATTAGACGCAACAGCAATTACTGTAAATGGAGCGGCAATTACTGGAGGAGGGCTTACCCCAGTAGCAGTTTCTACAAACATAACTATGGCGGCTAACAATAGATACTTTGTTAATACAGCATCTGCTAGAACATTAACTCTTCCAATTACCCCAGCATTAGGAGCAGAAATTGAATTATACGATGCTTCAAATAATGCATTTACTAATAATGTGTCTATTTTGAGAAATGGCGAGAAAATAAACGGGTTAACTGATGATGCAGCCCTAGACATAAATGGTTTTGCGGTATCATTTATATACACAGGATCTACATATGGTTGGAGGATTAAATAATGGTAATTAATTTATCTGGAACACAACCACAAGGTCCAAAGAATTCAGAAACTTTAGAAAATAAAACGGTAGATGGAACTCAAAATACAGTAAGAGTAAATAGAGGAAATACTGCTAATCGGCCAGTCGGTGCAATTATTGGAGATTTATACTACAATACAGAAATTAAAGATTTGGAACAGTATACAGAAGACGGATGGATAATAGTAGCAAAACAAGTACCAAGAGTTCCTACAATTGGAAGCGCAACCTTGGACGGAATCAATAACGCTTCTATATTATTTACTCCATCTGCTTATGGGCAACCAGCATCTTCATATACAGTTCAATCAAATCCTGGATCCTATACAGCTACTGGATCTTCAAGTCCAATATCTATATCTGGAACAAATTTACAGGTTGGAACAGCGTATACATTTAGAGTAAAATCTACAGGGACATACGGAGATTCTATATATTCGACATATACAAGCTCCGCAGTAACTCCAGTTATTTTAAGTAATTACGAATCAATTCAGACAATAACTGTCGGCGCTGGTGGTACCGCTAACGTTGAGTTTACATCAATACCTTCTATCTATAAGCATTTACAAGTAAGAGTTTCTGTACGTGATGGCGGATCATTAGTTCAGTTAAATTCTGATACTGGGACTAATTATAAACGCCATTACCTTTATGCCGATGGAACAGCAGGGTATGCTGGTTCAGGTGGAGCAACGAATGGACTTTCTTTTTTAAGCTTCGGTAACAGTAGTTCGTTTGCTGCAAATATTATTGATATTTTAGATTATACAAATACCAATAAGTATAAAACACTTCGCAATCTAAGCGGTGTTGATTACAGCGGTAGCGGTGAATTATTTATTGTTTCTGGTCTATGGTTATCAACAAGCGCAATAACTAGTATAAAATTTAGTGGTAACACAATAGGCCAAGGAAGCACTTTTGCTTTATACGGAATTAAGGGGTAATTATGGCTACTACATATGAAATGATACAGACTACTACTTTAGGAACTAGTCAAGCAAGTGTTACTTTTAGTGCCATTCCTTCTACTTACACCGACTTAGTATTAGTGGGATCTGCTAAATCATTGTTGTCGGGGACAGACTCTATAGGGATTGCAGTTAATGGAAGCGGTAGTCCTATTTATAGCAGAACTTATTTAGAGGCAAATGGCACTGCAGTAACATCTGGCAGGCAAACCGCTCAAATAAGAATTGTTAGCGATTATATTATGGGAACTTCTGGAACGGCAGATTTTGGAGTGTACACTTGGAATTTTATGGATTATGCTAATACTACAACTAAAAAAACTGTTTTGTTTAGAGGCAGCAATACACAAGTATCAGGGGGATGGAACTCTTCAGCAATGGTTTATCTTGTTAACATTACCTCTGCTATAACTAGCCTAACAATTGCAACAATGAATGGGCCAAACCTAGCAGCAGGTTCAACTTTTACAATCTATGGAATTAAGGCGGCATAATGGCTACTACATATAAACTAATTGAGCAAGTAACAGTTGCGTCTGCCACAACCACTATTTCTTTTAATTCTATCCCTCAAACCTACACAGACTTATGTGTTTTAATGTCTGGCAGAAGTGACCATGGAGCACATTATGGTGGAGGAACTTTGAGATTTAATGGAGATTTAGGAAATAATTATTCTTTTAAAAGAATGTATGGGGATACAACTACAGTAGGCTCAACTGGAGGATCATCTGTTTCTGCAATTACAGATTGGGATGTAAATGGTGGAACGACAACTGCCAGCGTATTTGGAAACGTGCAGATTTATATTCCTAATTATAGAAGTAGCAATTTCAAGTCTTGTAGTATTGATTACAGTGTTGAAAATAATTCCACTAATGGAATTAACGGACTTCTCGCTGGACTATGGTCTAGCACAAGTGCTATAACCAGTATTACTATTTATCCTTTTACATACAGCACATTTTTCTTTCAACCCAATACGACCGCTTACTTATATGGAATATCTAACGCATAAAGAAAGGAGAAATAATGTCAACACTAACAAAAATTGTAGTAAATTGTGAAACTGGAGAAGAACAGATTCTCAATCTTACTCCCGAAGAAATATCAGATCTTGAAGCTTCAGCCGCTGCCTATGAAGCAGAGCAATTAGCCAAAGAAGCTGCAGATTTCGCAAAGGCTGAACTTAAGGCTTCTGCAAAAACTAAACTAATGGCTGGATTACCACTAACTGCTGAAGAAGCAGATGTTTTGGTTATCTAAGACAAAATTTATATAGATTGAGGTATAATTAGAACATGCCAACAGTATTTCCAGCAAGCCCAACAGTCAACCAGACATATACCACTGGCGGAATAACTTGGCGCTGGAATGGAACATTGTGGCAACTATTTACAGATTTATCACAAGTGTTTGAGCATGTTCATACATATGATGGCGCAATAGTATCGGTAAACGGAGCAGTTGCTACATTAGACGGAGGTGAGGCATGAGTAACTATACTAGAATTAAATTAAGAAGAGATATTGCTTCTGACTGGACTTCCCTTAATCCCACCCTTTTGGCGGGAGAAATTGGAATTGATACAACCAATAATAAAATTAAAATTGGAACAGGATCAGCTACTTGGACAGCCCTTCCATATGCAACATTAACACCAACTGAAATTAATGCTTTGATTACAGGGCTACAAACACAGATCAGTGCCCTGTCAACAAACCTAACTAACACCCTTGACGATTATGTCCCAATTGGAGATGTAGCGCAGGCGGATGGAGTAGCATCACTAGATGCAAACGGTAAAGTTCCATCTTCTCAGTTGCCAGCAGGACTGGCAACAACTACAGATGTATCAACAGCAATATCTAATTTAGTAGCCTCTTCACCATCAACATTAAATACTTTAAACGAGTTAGCAACGGCTTTAAACAACGACGCTAACTTTGCTGGAACAGTTACCACTTCTCTTGGAAACAAGGCTCCTATAGCCTCTCCAGCCCTTACAGGAACGCCTACAGCCCCTACGCCAGCGGCGGGAGACAGTACAACAAAAATTGCTACTACCGAATATGTTCAAGGATCTCTTGGCATGGTAATGGCATTAGCCTTATAAGCCCTTAAATGGTAAAATTTGTTAGGAGATAAATATGTCAGTAACATTTGATTTAACAAACTTCAACTCCGTCATACAGGCGAAGATGAATCAACTGCATTCTACAACTTCCGCCAACGACATGATCCTTATCTTAAAGGCGTTAGAATCAGCATATGCAACTATTCTTAATGGTACTGCAATAAATAATGCAAATGCTATTACAGATATTGGTAATACAAAAGTAGCAGCAGTAAATACTGCAGGAACTACTCAAGTAGCCGCAGTAAATACAGCAGGAAGTACACAGGTTGGTCTAGTAAATACTGCTGGAACAACTGGAGTAACAAATATTACGACAAATAAAACAACAGCGCTATCAGAAATAGATGTGGCAAAAACACAAGCCGTCGCATTAGTAACAAGTTCTGCTGGCGGAACTAATCCGTTCTTGTTGATAGGAGCATAATAAATGGCATCAGAATATAAGATTTTAGGACAGATACAGGCAGTATCTGCCGCATCACAAGAAAACATTAATCTTTATCCAGACCCAAATCACGAAAGATATAGTGAATCGCAAGAGATTGGTGGTGCTGATGCACCATCAACAGCAAGTGCAACTGGCAGTATATGGACTTGGTATTCAGGTAACACCGCACATGCTAGCCAACATTGGCCAATGGGCAACTCTAGTTATGGAGGAACTCAGTCATCTGGGCGAACAGGTTACGTAAGGTTTAACAATCATACACACGATGGAAATAGCGTAAAAACTTGGAGACTGGATCCAGCAAAAACTGGATCATTAGTTGCAGGTAAGACTTATACTTTAAATTTATGGGCACACGCACATGAAGATTACGGCGCAAACCACCATGGACAGCATTCAATAACAAACTTAAATTATTTTGACGGAGCTAGCTGGCAACCAATTATTCACTCTGCAGAAAGTTTTAATACAACTTATTTAAATAACGGATTAAATACTCAAGCAGGAGAACAACTTCAAACAGACCAAAATGGAGTACGTGGTAATAGTGAATCTAGCTGGGCTGGAGGCTGGCGTCAATGGTATAAAACATTTACAGCAGCAGCCTCTGCACCGTTTAACATGGAAGTAAGACTTAGATCTTATTCAACTAACTTCTGGATTAGACTTAATTTAGATAATGTTTACTTAACAGAAGGAGCGGTTCCTAAAGCATTAATTCCAACTAAAGCGCCAGACGGATCTTCTGGAAATGCATTAGCATTACATACCTCCCCATTTACAACTAGATCTGAGGGATGGGCAGCATTACCGTATCAGTCACCTACAGTTAGAAAATTTACTGGAGAGTGGAAAACACTATATACGGTTCCAGATTTAGTATCGGCAAGCGCAGTTTGCTCAACAATGACAATATCAAACAGTGGATCAACAAGTGCTAGTTACAGAATTGCTGTTCAAAAAGCTGGAGAAACTTTAGAAGCAAAACACATGATAGCATTCGATCATCCAATTTCTGCAACTCAAATGGAAACTTTAACTCTAGGAATTACTTTAGGCAGACAGGACAAAATAATTGTTCAATCAGATACAGATAGATTAACATTTTCACTATTTGGATCGGAAAATACTCTGTAATGACAAGAAGAATTATTGGTGGTCCAGCTGGAACTTCTTCTGCTCCAGCAACTCAAAATAACTCAGCCTATGTTCTTATAGCAGAAACGATGCCAACGGCTGGAACAATAAATCCTTTTTCTGGAATGACTAATCCTGTCATGATAGATGGAACCACAGTAGTAGACTTTACAAATATTTCTCAAAGCTATCGGGATCTTAGAATTGTTTTTGATAGCATGGGTCATAATACAAACAATGGTTCTGGTTATAGAATTATGATGACACTAAACAACGATACAAATACTTCTAGATACTATACTAGAGTTGAAAATAGAGAGACTACCTGGAACACAGATAACACAAACTACTTCTATTTTGGATACATGTATCGTCCAGAAAACACAACATGGACTGGAACTGGAGAGATATATATTCCAGGATATTCCAAAACAAGAGGTGGCTGGAACCAAAGAACGTTTTGGGGATTTTGGAGTCATATGAATCAGAGTGCTTATTTAATCACCTATAAATTTGATTACTACAACTCAGCCGATGCTGATAAAGCAATTACAAGAATTACTTTTAGGAACGAAAGCGATGTTGCATATAGACTTCGCTCAAAAATTAGCCTTTACGGGATAGGTGCTGTATAATACAGTAAATGGGGGAAAATAATGCCAACAACACATAATTTGTTTGAAAGATACGGAATGCTTAGTCCATCAGAGACTGGGCAGGTTTTGTATGCTCCAGTTAAATATGGAATTGGAATATCGGTTCAACAAGGAATAACTAATCAGATTTACAGTCAGGACGCTACCGCAGACTATTCAGTTTTTGACTTAACAGGATTATCTGGCTATTACGATCCTTATTTTGCAACTTCAGGAGTTGGTGCAGCAAGATATACAATTAACGGAACCAGCCCAACCCCAGTAATAAAATTTCCTACATCTAATTATTTTCAAACTTCTGCAGACACCTACAAGTCCGCACAGGTTGCAATTTGGAGTGAGTATGCCCTTCAGGTTAGATTAGATCTTCAATTAAGAAATAATAGTGACACTCAGGTAGGCGGAACAGATAGCTCTTCAGTAGTTACTTTAACTCCTTATCAGTGGAATACTGTTTCTGTTGTGTCAACATCAAACTCTACAAAAGTTTTAGCAACTTTAAATATTTTAAACGTAACATCAGCTGATTATGGTAAAAAGTTTTGGATAGATAATGTTCAAATTGAAAATAATCGATTTGTAACGCCATATTATAATGGAGTAGTTAGATCTGGCGGACAGTGTTCTTACGCTATGCCAAATTTAGGAGCAGATTATACGGTAACTGGTTGGGCCGTTATCGGGCCACAGTGTACTACTGCTGCTGGAGGAAACCAGGCATTTTTTACTTTATACAAAACAAATACATCTTATTTAACCATGAGATATCAAGAAGGTGCTACAAAAGTTAATATATTTAAAAACGATACAGATCCAGATACAGATTTAAATATAAATTCTATTGACTGCAATCCAGGAGATAAGGTATTTTTTGCCCTAGTTCATAGCGCAGGAGAAATAAAAGCCTATATTGCAAAAAATGGAGATCAAGCATTAACTTCTACAACAGGGAATACAGATTGGGAAAATTGGGATATGGTTTACCTTGGCTCAGATCCAGTTAACTCTATATTCTCAAATGCTCCAATAGAGCAATTCTTTATATATGATGAAGCTCTTACAGATCAAGAAATTTTAACTATTTTTTCTTCTGCCAATGCACGTACATTTAATTCAGACCTTAGAACAATTTTTGCCGCTGCAACACCAGACACTTGGGGAACCTCTAGGGCTTTTACAACATTTTCAACAGGATTATTTAGATCCTTGTCAAGAACAGCTTCTTTAGATTCATTATTATTAAATACTGGGTTTGGACAGCAGTCAGCATCCCTAGGATATCCATCTGCCACACACATGCTTTATGGCCCAGATGTGGCTAAGCTTGCACAAAATATGATTGTTTCAACAGGAACAGATCTTGCAACAAGCGTTGCCTACAGAGTAATAGCAATAACATCAAGTCCTTCTGTACCTAATGGCTTAGTTGCATATGCAATAAAGATATAGGAGATAAAATGTTTAAATTTTATAGAGTATCAAACTTTTCAAATTTAGCTGAAAAAGTTTTTGAGGACGGATCTTATCAAGAAGTTTCAATTACTTCACCAGAAGTAGTAGCTTGGCTTGCAGAAGGTAATGAATTAGAAGACACCCTTGCTAAGATAAGTAAAGAAGAAGACGAAGCTAGGCTTCAAGCCCTTCTTGGAAGCAATTACGTTCCTCCACCTCAATAAAATAATTAACAAAAAGTACTATACATTTTATACCTTATATGGTATTATAGGTTATCCGTAAAATTTACGTATATTATTAGTAGAAAAGATTTTTATGAGCGAAGTCAATAGTATTGCTATCGTAGGCGGAGGTTCATCTGGATGGATGACTGCAGCCACACTTATTCATGCATTCCCAAACAAAACCATCACATTAATTGAAAGCCCTAATATTTCAACAGTTGGCGTGGGAGAAAGCACTCAAGGCGCAGTGACTGCATGGGTTAAGGGTCTAGGAATAGATCACAAAGACTTCATGTCTTTTACGGACGCTTCTTATAAAATGAGCATTAAGTTTACAGATTTTCATAAAAAAGGTGACGGCGGATTCCATTATCCATTCGGAGTAGCATATGTAGGAGACGCACAATTTGGAATAAAAGATTGGTACATGAAGAAAGCAAAATATCCAGATACTCCAATTCAAGATTATTGTAATACATTTTTTTCACAGATGGCTCTAATTAATAAAAATAAAATTAACACAAATAGATACGGACTATTTAATGACTTTGATTTTTATGACGCATCAGCATTTCATTTTGATGCAACTAAGTTTGGACTTTGGCTAAAAGATAGATACGCTGTGCCAAGAGGCGTAAAGCATGTAACAAAAGAAGTTTCTGAAATAAAAACAGATGAAAATGGAATATGCTGCCTAATTCTAGAAGATGGTACTGAATTTACAGCAGACTTATATGTAGATTGTACTGGATTTAAATCAATGCTTTTAGAAGAAACAATGGGAGCAGAGTTTGAAAGTGCAGAAGGAGAACTTCCATGCAACAGAGCTTGGGCCACACAAATCCCTTATGTTGATAAAGAAAAAGAAATTGAAAATTTTACAAATTGTACAGCCCTAGGATACGGATGGGTTTGGAACATTCCCTTGTACAGTAGAATTGGAACTGGATATGTATATTCAGATAAATTTACAACTCCAGAAGAAGCTTTAGAAGAGTTTAAGCAACATCTAAAAGAAAAGAAAGACCCTATCTATGCCCCAGATAGAGATCTAAGCGATATTCAATTTAGAGATATAAAAATAAAAACAGGTATACATAAAACTCTATGGGAGAAAAATGTAGTAGCGTTAGGCCTTTCGGCAGGATTTATTGAGCCACTAGAAAGCAATGGGCTTTATACAGTTCATGAATTTTTGAGGCCATTGATTAAATCTTTAGATAAAGGATTCGTAAATCAGTTTGATAGAGATTCATACACGTTTGAATGTCGTAAAATATTTTATGGGTTTATGAATTTCGTACAAATGCATTACACTTTAAGCAGAAGAAGAGACACAGAATTTTGGAAGTACATAACCTCTAAGTCTATCAATTTAAACGTAGATAGTGGATATCAAGCGGTATCATCAACTAGACCTGGATATGCAAGTGATTATACTACAAGCGGAGGCATTCATTGTATAGCTACTGGCCATCATAATTTTACATACGGCAATTATGCAAAAGAAAGTTTTAATGTTTTTTCTGGTCAAGACGCAGATTTAACAGTAGAGGGATTTATCTACAAGTCCGATCAGTCAAAAAAGAAATGGGAAGAAGAAGCCGACCTATCTAAAAATCATTATCAATATTTGAAAGAAAACTTTCATACAGAAAAAGATATGTTAGATGAAATTATCTAAAAACAAAAAGATAAAGTTTGCTACAAGTGGGGCGAAGCATGGATCTATACTTGAGTATTCTCCAACTCCAGTTCCTGCAAAAAATTTAATTCCAGAATGGTATAAAGAAACTAAAAACATAAGGTCAGATTCTGCTGAAAATGCAATTAAAAAAAATGTAAAAGACTGTATGCCATTTTTAGATACTTTAATGAGCGGATATATATGGACACTTCCATCAGATCTTTATATTGAAAGATTTCCAGGAAAAGATTCAGAGCCTAAAATAACAATGAATCCAGAAGTTGGTTTTATAGACACCAGAAGCCCTTTGCAATCTGGTAAAATGAGCATTCCAGACGGATGTTACGATACACATTTTGTTTGGAAGCATCCACTTCATATAAAAACTCCGCCAGGATATAGCATACTAGTTACACATCCTTTAAATCGACACGACCTTCCATTTGTTAGCTTGTCTGGTATTGTTGATTCAGATAAAACTACCTGGAGGCCAGGGAATTATCCATTTTTTATTAAAAAGAATTTTGAAGGGGTAATCCCTAAAGGAACTCCAGTTCTTCAAATTATTCCAATAAAAAGAGATAACTGGGTGTCTGAAGATGATAAATCTATGCTTGATAGTTGGTCACAAGATGCTTATGAAGTTAGTTCTATTTTAAGAGGCTGGTATAAGAAAGCGCATTGGCAAAGAAAATCTTATAACTAATGTTAAAGCCAAAAGATATTATTCAAGTAACAAAGCGGCTCGGACAAAGAGACTACTGGAATATGACAAATACTATAGAGTTTTGGGCATTTTCTACAAAGCTGATGATTATCTTTCCAGGTCTAATTCTTGGGGTACAGTTTTGGTGGCTATATTTATTTGCTTTAGTCTCTAGCATTGCTTTAATACTTACATCAACAGTTAAAACCCTTCCTACTATTATTTACTTTAACTTAGGATGGTCTATTCTAGCCTCCTGCGCCATAGCTAAACATTTTGGACTTATCCTTTAATTAGTTATAATTAGTTACAGGGTATAATATATCTATATGGCTACCCTATTCCCAACCTCTTTAGATGCTTTAGCAAATCCGCACTCAGCCCTTGCCGCTAATGCGGAAGGTGGACACGCAAAACAACACATAGATTCAAATGATGCTATTGAGGCATTACAGGCAAAGGTTGGAATAAACGGCTCAGCAGTAACAACATCTCTTTCTTATAAAATTTCAGCATTAGAAGCTTTTAATAATAATCTTGGTAACACCCTAGATGACTATGTCCCAGTCGGCGATGTTGGACAAGCAGATGGAGTAGCATCTTTAGACTCATCAGGCAGGATCCCTCTTGCACAATTAGGAAACCTAGTAGGCAACGCCCCTCTAGCTTTAGATACTTTAAACGAACTAGCAGCTGCATTAAATAACGACGCAAATTTTGCTGGAACAATTACAACTAGTTTGTCTTTAAAAGCTCCATTAGCCAGCCCAACCTTTACTGGAACTGTAAACTTATCCTCAGCAACAGTTACTGGAGTTATATCGACTATTCAACAAAATGGTTCTGCTTTAACCAAGCGCCCAGTACTTAACTTTTTAGGGGGAGCCCTAGTAGAAGATGATTTGGTTAATAACCGAATAAATGTTACAATTACAGGAGGAACACCAGAGTTAATAGATAGCGGTAATTTTGACTCAGTATCCCCATACGATGGTGGTGCACCAGATTCAACAATATTCGAAAATACATTTGACGCAGGAGAAATAGCAGCATGAGCGTAAATTCAAGGTTTCAAATTCGTAGAGGTACAGCAGCAGAGTGGACAGCATCTAATCCAACGCTAGCAGCAGGTGAGTGGGCCTTTGAAAAAGACACAGGCAGGTTTAAAATTGGTCGTGGAACTATTGCTTGGACATCCCTAGAGTATGCAGGACTTACGCCAAATACAAATGATACATTTACAAATAAATCAATTAATCTTTCTAACAACACACTATCTGGAACAGTAGCTCAATTTAATACAGCCCTTTCAGATGATAACTTTACCACACTAACTGGAACAGAAACTTTAACAAATAAGACTCTTACCAGCCCAACAATTTCTAATCCTACATTTACTGGACAGCTGTCTGGAGTAGAATTAGCATTTGCACAAAGTATAGTTTTTGAAGGCACTTCAGCAGATGCATTTGAAATGACATTGACTGCTGGAGAACCAACAGAGGATAGGGTTATAACCCTTCCAAACGCTACTGACACCCTTGTTGGTAGAGTCACACAAGACACTTTACAAAATAAGAGCATAAGCGGCTCTCAAAATACGCTTACAAGTATTCCAAATGCAGCCCTGGTAAACAGCTCTATCACTATAAATGGAACTGTAGTATCATTAGGTGGTAACACTGAAATAGCCACAGGCGGCGGCAAATCAGGAATATTTATGTTAATGGGAGTATAAAATGCCAGAAGTAATTAAAATTTTAGGACAAGTAACTGGATCAAATGCTGGAGCGGTTCAACAGTTAAGCATGTTTCCAGATCCAAATGGAGAATTCATCCCTACAACTACAGAGACCTGGTATGAACACCCAAACCAAGGAATTTTGTTTGGAGCTGCTACAGATAACGGCGGTGGAGTAGGCAGCAACGCAGCATCGGGATATACCCATAGCCAACATTTTCCAAATACAGCAAACTCGGCTGGAAGATCAAATTCTTTTGGAGTTAGAACACATAACAATAATCATAGGCCATTATGGCAAATGTCAACTAACACAAACAGCACTGCTTCATTAAAACTAGAAAGACCTTATCTAGAATCTGGACAAGTTTACACAATGTATTTTAATACTAAATATAACGGCGGTCATTACTCTGACAACCATCATGGACACGGAGGAATTCATTATTCTCGAGGAGTAAATCAGTATAATATTGTTCCTTATACATCATCTTTCCACAGCCATTTTACTTCTGGTAATGGATTTACAGACAATAACAGTACGCATAACAACTGGAGAACTTGGTACGGTACTTTTGTTGGAGAGGGTGGATATTTTGATCTTAGAGCCCAATTAAGAAACCATAGCTTTGATGATTGGAGCTATTTATGGTTTGATAATTTTACATTATTAAAAGGAGCAGTTCCTCTAGCTTTAATTCCAGTAAGACCAACAGATGGTGCATCTGGAAATGCAAATGCTCTTTATACATCTCCCTACACAACAAGATCTGAGGGATGGTCAACACTACCATACCAGTCACCTACAGTTAGAAGACTAACAGGATCTTGGTCAACACTATATACTGTTCCAGATAATAAATCTGCAGTAGCTTCAACATTACATATTTCAAATTATGGAAACTCTAACACGACCTATAGAGTTGCAATTCAAAAATATGGAGAAACTTTACAATCAAAACATATATTTGCATTTGATCATCCAATTACACAAACATCGAGTGAGTCTTTAAGCATAGGATTAACACTATCCGCTGGAGACAAAGTAATGGTTCAGTCAGATTTAGACAAGGTTACATTCCAGCTATTTGGATCGGAAATATCTTAAAAAATGACTATTAGAAAGTCTGGCGGCGCTCCAGGAACCGTATCAACAGTAACTCAAAACAACTCTTCCTACGTGCTTATTGCAGAAACTAGCCCAAATTCTGGAACAATTAATTCTTTTTCTGGAATGACAAATCCTCAAATGATTGACGGAACAACAACTGTCACATTTGGAAGTATTCCGCAGACATATCGGGACCTTAAAATTCAGTTTTCTTACATGTCTCACAATACAGTAAACGGATCCCAGTATAGAATTACTTGGTGGTACAACAACGATACAACAAACAACAGATATTATTCTCGTGGAGGTACACAGGCAACTGGTACACCAGGACACAACTCAGATAATACAGACAGACACTACTTTATGTACTGCAGAAACCACACACAGACTTCATGGGGTTCAATTGGAGATATCACTATCCCCAACTACTCATCTACTCTTCCATCAAACTTTAGATTTGCAATGGGAAACTCATGGAACATGAACAGCCTTGACTACACAATTCCTTGGGGATTTAGCTACTACAATAACGACGCTGCAAAGCTACCAGTAACCCGCCTTGATTTTTCATGGGAAAGCGATGTCAAGTTTAAAACAATATCTAAAATAAGCCTTTATGGCATAGGAAAAGCCTAATAGTGTATAATATAAACGGAGGAAAATAATGCCAACTACATATAATGTTTTTGAGAAATACGGTACAGTAACACCAGAACTAGCAGGTAACAACTGGTTTGGAACGTGTAAGTACAACTTATCGCCAGCAATTTTTCAATCTACCACAAACACAGTTTACAGCTCTGTTGCTACAGCAGACTATTCAACATTTTCAACTACAGGAATAACAGGATTTTTTGATGCACAGAATTATATGTACGGAGTTGGTTCGGCTAGATATATTTTAAACGGCGCTTCTCCCACACCACTTGTAAAAATTCCTGGAGCTTCATATTTTAATACTGGTCAGGATACATATAAAACTGCACAGGTAAAAATATGGTCAGAGCATGCTCTTCAAGTAAGACTAGACATACAAATGTATGATGGAAGCGGAAATACAGTTGGAGGAACAGACAGCACAACAGTAACTTTAGCTACAAAAGAATGGAATACTTTAAGAGTAACATCAAGCGTAAACTCTGTAGGCTATCTTGTATCAGTTAATATTCTTAACACTAACTCAAGCACAGATACTGGTAAAATATTTTACCTAGATCAGATTCAAGTAGAAAACTATAGATACCCAACAGCTTTTGTTAATACAGTATCAAGAAGCAACGGTCAAATTAAATATACAGTTCCTAAAACTGCACCAGACTACACAGCATTAATTTGGACTAAAATTGGTCCACAATGTAGCTCAGCTGCAGGTGGAACTCACCCATTTTTTACTTTATATAATACCTCTACAGATTATGCAACATTAAACTATCAAGAGGGGTCTACAAAGCTTCAAGCGTTTAAAGATGACACTGACCCAAATACTGATATACAGATAAATGCCATTAACTACAATCCAGGAGACTTAGTTTTTGGAGCACTAGTTAATGACGGATTAAACCTAACAATGTATGTTGCTAAAAATGGAGATGCATCTTTACAGACAACCAGCTCCGCAACAGAATTTGATACTTTTGAATTTATATATCCTGGACAAGATCCAACAAATTCAAGGTGGGCAAACTCAACATTTGAGCAGTTCTTGCTATATAACCGTGCTTTAACTCAGTCAGAGGTTTTAGCAATATTTAATTCAGCAACACCTTTAGACTATACGTCTGATAAAAGAATTATACTTGCTGCCGCAACTCCATCTACAATCGGATCTTACAATGCTCTAGGAGTTGCTGGACAAGGATCACTTAGGAATTTAGACATTACGGTATCTTTAGATTTAGTCTCAGCCTCAGGATCAAATTTAATTTATGGACCAACAGAAGGTGCTACTCATATGTTTTATGGATCTGATGTAAATAAGCTACAAGGCAATGAAATTATTGCAACATCATCAGACCTAACTGCTGCTACTCTTTATAGCGTAACAAACATTTCAGATATTGAAAATATAGGCAGGGTAGCGTTTGCTAACAGGGTATAAGGAGAAAAAATGAATATTTCAACAATATATTACGACGATCATGAAGGAAATAATGTTGTTATTAACTATGACAACGATGCTGTAAAATATGGAATTCCAGCATCAGATCCAGAAGTAACTTCCTGGACATTTCTTGGAAACATTATTGGTCCATGTCCTTATGGGAATCAAGAAGTTCTTCCAGTAGATCCGAACGCATAAAATCTAATTAATTTAAAACACAATATCGCTATATACTTAATTTGTTTTTTTTGATATAATGATATTATGAGATTTCACGTAGTAGGTCTTCCCCATACCCAAACTACTAAAGAGTATGTAAATTGCGCCTTTACTGAAAAAGTAAGGCGCTTTTGTCTTATGATGAAAGACTTAGGGCATGAAGTTTATCTATATGCGGGAGAAGAAAATGAAGCACCATGCGATGAACTAATTACCTGCATATCTGATCAAGAAAGATTAGATGGATTAGATGGTAAACATTTTACTTCCGCTTCTTTTGATATAACACAGCCTTACTGGGATAAATTTTTAAATACCGTAATAAAGGAATTAGGACCCCGACTTCAAGAAAAAGATTTTATATGTTTAATTGGCGGGACATCCCATAAAACAATTGCAGATGCATTCCCAAATCATATGTCAGTAGAGTTCGGGATAGGATACGGATCTACATTTGCTAAGTATCGTGTTTGGGAATCATACTCCTGGATGCATGCATCGTATGCTTCATATAGAGATCCTGCAAAAATAGATGGATTCTTTTATGACTCAGTTATCCCAGGATATTTTGAACCAGAGATGTTCCCATATCGGCCAGAGAAAAAAGATTACTATCTTTATATAGGAAGAATGATAGAGCGTAAAGGCGTAGATATAGCTTCTCAAATGTGCAAAGAAATTGGCGCTAAATTAATTATGGCAGGGCCTGGAAATTATATACCAGAATATGGTGATTATATTGGCCCAGTTGATTCAGATAAAAGAGCAGAACTTATGGGTAATGCAATTGCAGTTATTGCCCCTACTACTTATGTAGAACCTTTTGGAAATATTGTGCCAGAAGCACATTTTTGTGGAACCCCGACAATTACTACGGACTGGGGAGCATTTGTAGAAACAAATATAAACGGGGTTACTGGATATAGATGCAGAACCCTAGACGAATTTTGTAAAGCAGCGGAAGATGTTAAACAATTAAACCCTAAAGTTATACACGACCTCGCCATGGCAACCTACTCAGTAGATGTAATAAAATACAAGTATGACAAGTATTTTAAAGGTCTTTTAACCCTATGGGATAAGGGATGGTACACAAGATTATAAGGCTAATAGTGGTACAATATAAAAATGCCAAACACAGGTAAAGGGTTTAGCTACCCAAATTATTCAGATACTCCAGATGTCCCAAGAGACCTGCAGGATTTAGCTAACGACATTGATGCTTACTTAACTGCAAACCCAGGACCGTCTGGACCATCAGGTCCATCAGGACCGTCTGGACCATCGGGACCAACAGGTACTGCAGGAACTAATGGAGCAGCTGGCGCAAGTGGTCCATCGGGACCATCGGGACCATCAGGTCCACAGGGAACGGCTGTAACAATCCTTGGAACATATGCCTCATTGGGAGATCTTCAAACTGCGGTTCCAACAGGCTCTGCTGGAAACGGATATTTAATTGGCGGAAGTCTTTACGTATGGAGTACCGTAACCTCAACTTGGGTAAATGTAGGAAACATTCAGGGACCAACTGGTGCAACAGGCCCTACAGGCCCTACAGGGGCTACAGGAGCCTCTGGAGCAAATTCTGTAGTTCCAGGACCATCTGGTCCATCAGGTCCTTCAGGACCGTCAGGACCCGCTGGAGCAGCAGGTATACAGGGAATTCAAGGGCCATCAGGTCCAACTGGAGCGGGATTATCAGGAGCGGCAGGACCATCAGGTCCAACTGGTGCAAGTGGTCCAACTGGATCTCCTGGAGGAACTACTCTTACAGTTACAGCAGCAGGCGGAATTTATATAATTGATGGATCAAATAATCCAGTTCTTAATTTTATTCGAGGCAATAGATACATAATAAATATAAATGCTTCAGGTCACCCATTTTATTTTCAAACATCAGGTACATCTTATAGCGCAGGAGATGTTTATTCTACGGGAGTATCGTTACTTTCTGGAACACGAGATATTGGAACAATAGTATTTGAAGTTCCTTATTCTGCACCAAGCACTCTTACTTACGTTTGTCAGAACCATGCAAATATGGGTAACTCTGTTAACATATCTAACTTTGGTCCATCAGGACCACAAGGTCCATCAGGTCCATCAGGACCAGCAGGACCATCAGGAGCAACAGGTGCTTCAGGAACTGCGGGTGTTGCAGTAGCATATTCAAACGGAACAGACACTGCAAACTTAAATAAAATATTTTATAATACTACAGGAACCCCACCTTCAGGTACTGCAGCTGGCGACATTTATATTTATTACTAGGAGTTTAAATGGGTATAAAACTATATAACAGCTCCACTTGGAATACACAAAAATCATTAAAGGTATACGCAAGCTCTTTGTGGAATACCGCTAAACAGGGCTGGGTATACAACGGATCATCATGGAACTTGATGTATCCAGAATATCCATTAAATACTGCTGCTCCAACAATTAGCGGAGGAACCGCTATCGGAGATACACTAACTACTACAAATGGAACTTGGACCTCAACAGATGCTTATAGTCCTGTATCTTATTCATATCAATGGAAGAGCGGAGTTACAAATGTTGGATCTAATCAAAATACATATGTAACAGTTTCTGGAGATGTAGGGAATGCAATAACTTGTCAAGTAACTGCAATAAATCAAAGAGGAAGTACTCCAGTTACATCAAGCAATAGCATTACTGTTTCTTTACCAGCACCGTCAAGTATATCCGTTGCTAATACTACACCAACTCCTGGAGCTTTTTCTGTTTATGGTTCTGGTGGACAAAATAGTTGGTCAGCAACACATAGCGCATCATCTAATGCAAGCTACTACGCTGGTGCTGCAGGAAGTACTGGTTCACAACCTTCATCTGGACAAGTTTGGTCTCCAGGAGGTGCTTGGTATAGCTCATCACAAACATTTCAAAGTTTACAAACATGGGGCGCTGGTACAGTAACTATATATGTATTTGCAATTAATACTAATCCCAAAATATCGGTTAGTTGGGCAGCAGTATCTGGGGCTACCTCATACGATGTTGTTTGGAGCGGCGGTGCCTCTGGAAGCGCAAACACTGCATCAACTTCTTACGACATATATCCAGGAACTACATCATCAATTTCAGTTTCAGTAACTTCAAAAAGTGGAAGTACTGCTGGCGGAAGTATATCTGGTTCTGCTTCTGGAACAAACCCACAAACAGTACAGCAAACATCTGTAACGGTAACAGCTCCCGCTGCAGCTCCTGCTCCAACTCTTTCTAGCATAACTGGAAATAACTCTTTAACGGTAGGAGGAACATTCTCTTGGAGTTTTACAAATTCTCCAACATCGTATTCAGTTTATTGTAGTGGACCCTCTGGATCTGTTTTTACTACAAGTAATAATTATACATACTATGGAACAACTTTTAGGCCAGGGTACGACGGAACAGGATGGCAGGGTGCTGGAAACTATACGATTTATGTATCTGCTAGAAATAGTGGTGGAGACTCCGCTGCCTCATCTGTTACTACGTATATGAGCTAAGGACAATAATGATAACTAATGAAGAAAAACTATATTTAGTAAACTTAAAACTAGCCTTTTGGCAAGATCGCCTTCAGGAAAGCAATAACGCTATACCAATACTTAATAATTTGGGAAATCAAATAAAAATAGACAGTAACCTATTAGATATAGATAATTACTCTAGGGTAATATTGGCTTTAGAGCAAGAAAAAACGGCCTTGACTAATCATGGCTAAATGTTATAATATAAAAAGGAGGAACCATGCCAACATATACACAGTTAACAAATGATGAAAAGGCAGCTATTAGGCAAGCGTCTATTCGATCACTCGAATATCAGATGTACGCCTTAGAAGTTGAAGTTCTAGTAGAAAATGCTAAATCTGCACCAGATGCAGAAAGATTGTCTGACCTAGCAACATCAATTTCTGAAAAACAAACTCAAATAGCAGCACTGTAAAGTGTCCTATAAATATAAAGTATTATCAGATTACCCGCTTGCCTTTTGGCCAGCGGAATCTGTTGTTAGTGGCGGAATTTTAACTTTTCAACAACTTTTATCTAACTACGCTAACTATACAGCAACCCTAAACGGGTTTGATAATTATGCCGAATTAAGCGGAGCCACTATTGCAGATATATCTGGATCTCAAAATAACGGAATATACCTAGGAACAATCTACTCTGGATTTTTGCCATTAGTTTCTGGTTTTTCTCAATCTAGAAAATTATCTGGAGTATCAACAATTATTTATCCAGTATTAAATGATTACTCAGGAACTAATCTAAGCGCAGGATTTGCAAACTTAAATTCTTATGATAACGATTTTAGTATAGAGTGCTGGGTTAATATAAATACAACTTCTACTTCTTTGATTCCAATAGTCGGAGACCCAACCAATGATATTGGGTTATTCTATGATAAGGGGAACATTGTATTTAAACTAGATACCCAACAGATTTCTTGGACTATTCCTTATAAAAGAAAGTCAATGCACATAGTCGCTACCTACACTGGTCAAAATGCTTACTTGTTTATAGACGGAGAATTACAGGCAGAAAAATCTTTATCGGGAAACGTCTTTACAAATACAGAAGTAGTTTTGACCTCAGGACCAACAAACAGCTCACAAGACTATATGCTTATAAATTGCGTTGCTTTATATAGATATGCTCTCTCAGAAGAAAGCATTCTATCTCACTACGATCTAGGGCATTCAGTAGACTCTTCTGAAATTGTATATCCAGACTCAGGTCACCTGTTTGAAGCATTTGATGATGCCATAACAACAAAATATTCTTATTCATACCCAGCAGATAAGTCCTGGGAAAACTTTTTAAACGATGACCTATTCTACGACACTAATGATCTTTCTATAAAGATTGCTCAAGGTACGGGCGTGGCAAAAACAATAACAATAAATGATTTCTTTACAATACCAACTGGACCAGAAATGGATTCATCAAGAATTGAATGGGACGGAGACAACGGAGTATCAGTCCTAACCAGTACTGACGGAACAAACTACGTATCCTGTATCAATGGGCAACCAGTTCCTCAATACTCTCTATCTTCTTTTAGTACATCCAGAAATCTTTATATCAGAATCATTATGACCACTACAGATAATAGTAAGTACTTGCCAAAACTTTCTGGCCTATCAATAAGTTTTTATAATAATCAAAGATTTTACTCAAATAACTCTTCTTCGTACATCTCAACGCTTGAGGGTGTTAGCGGAGTTTCTGTAAAAGACATTGGCCTAAGCAACAATACCTATGAGATTCTTTCTAGAGATGCTAGAAATGGAGTCTCCGTAAAAGCAGGATCTGGGTTCAAGTTAAGCACGACCATGCTTGTTAAAACTTTAGAGTTTTTCTATACCCCATCTACATTAGGCAATGGAGGAATAGTTAACTCAGCAGCGGGATCAGGATATTCTGCCTCTAACCTATCTTGGACATCAAACGTTATAAGCAAAACCAATATAAGCAAGATCTATGTAAACGGAGTAGATAAAAGCACAGAGACGGACATCAATAACTTATTTGCCAAAGACCACCTTTACCATGTGGTAATTACCTTTACCAACCCAGTATCTGGAGATATTAAAATAAACCATTCTTCAGTGGGAGCAATTGAGGCTCTTTATCAGAATATAGCCATATACGATTATGAGTTTACGCTCAATAAGTCTATAGAGCACCTATCCCTATACAAGGGAACATCTCCTCAGGTAGTATCTAATTCGTTAGCCTCTGTGACAGAAAACTCCTTCAACTACTATAATTATGACTGGACCGTGGTCGAAAGTATATAATTGTGTCACATCCCGTGACAAAAAGCTGGACTTAAACAGGAAATAATGGTAAAATAAAATACTATGGATATTAAGAACATTAAAAAAGAAGTTATAGAAGATTCAGTTTTAGGGATATATGTTTGGGAGATGCCAGATGGCAGGTGGATTGGAGACGATGATGGGAACTTTCTTTCAGTCACGTCCAAAAAAGGCAATAGATCCAGAATCGATGCTTTGGCTCGAGAAGTTAGCTCGTACGGTATTTACGAAGGACAGCCTAAGTTTCTTTCTGCCAGACGAAAAATTAATGACGAAGAATTTGCAGAGCAAGAACAAAGACTTAAATGGGGACTAGTCCCAGATCCTTTTGACATCGGAAGCTATAAGGATGAAATGAAGGCTTTAAAAAGAGAGAGTGGTAAATAATGGAACACGTAGAAGAAGATAATACATTTAACAACGAAGTCTCTATATCAAACTCCTCTGATCTTTTTAACTTTAGTCAGCCAGTAGTAATTCAAACAGATCCATTCAAAGTAGAGGGCGAAGATTTAAAAAAAATTAGTGGCCTAAGCCCAGCCTTTAAGCGTAAAGTTTCTAGAGATTTTCAAAAAAGACTTTCTGGAATAGACGGAACTGGAACACAACAAAACCTACTACAACAGGCTGTAACTGGGTACGCATTATTTGATCTTGTTGAGCCAACATATAATTTAGAATACCTTTCAACAATTTATGAAATATCTCCATACAACTATGCAGCAATTAATGCTAAGGTTGCAAATATCGTAGGACTAGGGTACTCATTTGTAGAAAGCAGAAAAGCAATAGAGGCTTTAGATAACATTTCAGACGAGACGCAATTAAACCGTGCACGAAGAAAAATGGATAGAATAAGACAACAGCTAGATATTTGGCTAGAAGAAGTAAATGAAGAAGAAACTTTTGTAGAGACCTTAGTAAAAGTATATACAGATCTAGAAGCATCAGGAAACGGCTTCTTGGAAATCGGTAGAACAACAAGCGGAAACATTGGATATATTGGACATATCCCATCAAAGACAATGAGAGTACGCAGACTAAGGGACGGCTTTATTCAATTGCTTTACGGAAAGGCTGTATTCTTTAGAAACTTTGGAGATCAAGAAACAGAGAATCCAATTGCTGGTGATGCAGATCGTCCAAACGAAATTATTCATTTTAAGAAGTATACTCCTATGAACAATTACTATGGAATCCCAGACATTGTTGCTTCTCAAAATGCGATGGCAGGAAACGAGTTTGCAGGAAAGTATAATTTAGACTACTTTGAAAACAAGGCTGTACCAAGATATATTATTACAGTTAAGGGAGCAAAGCTATCTCCTGAGTCAGAGAGAAAGTTACTTGAGTTTTTCCAAGTAGGATTAAAGGGAAAGAATCATAGATCTTTATATGTTCCGCTACCCCCAGATTCTTCTGATTCAAAGGTAGAGTTTAAGATGGAGCCAGTTGAGGCAAATATCCAAGACTCTTCTTTCAACACTTATAGAAAATCAAACCGTGATGAAATTCTTTTATCTCACAGAGTTCCAATAAATAAAATTGGAGTTCCAGAAGGAGTAAGTCTATCTTCAGCAAGAGATGCCGACAAGATGTTTAAAGAGCAGGTCTGTAGACCAGCACAGGACATTTTGGAAAAGAAATTAAATAGAATAATTGCTGAAAAAACAGATGTATTAGTTTTGCACTTTAATGAGCTAACCCTAACAGATGAAGATACTCAGTCTAAGATTGATGAGAGATATTTAAGGATGCAGGTAATTACCCCTAATGAGGTAAGAATCAGGCGAGGAATGTCCCCAAGACAGGGTGGAGATCAAGTAGTTGATTTGAAGTCTCAGGATAAAGCAGAACAAACCGCTCAAGCTTTGAATACTAGGCAGAGAACTCAAGACAGAGATTCTAACACACCTGATATTTCAGGGGAGGCCAGAAATCCAAAAGGCGAGGGAAGAGCAACTTCATAATTATTAGGCAACCAGTTATTTGCCTTTTTACATCTTAAAAGATAAAATTAAGCATATGAATATTGAAAAATCTCATTGGTCCTCTATTGGCGACGACATCACATTGTCCGTGCCATTTACAAAAGTCAACCGTGAAAAAAGAACCGTCTCAGGATTTGCAACATTAGACAATGTTGATCAAACCAATGACGTGGTAACCGCAGAAGCAAGCCTAAAAGCTTTTGAAAATTTCCGAGGCAATATCCGTGAAATGCATGGATCAAATGCAGTAGGCAAAATGGTTTCTTTTAAACCAGAGACTTTTTACAACCCTGAAAACAAAGAGTTTTATAACGGAGTATATGTAGATGCATATATCTCTAAAGGCGCACAAGACACATGGGAAAAGATTCTAGACGGAACTTTAGCAGGATTCTCGATTGGCGGAAAGATTAAGGAATCTGAAAACGAAGTAAACAAAGCAACAGGACAGACAGTTAGATTTATTAAAGATTATTCTTTAATGGAGCTATCAGTAGTAGATTCTCCAGCAAACGAATTATGCAATATCTTGTCTATTCAAAAAATGAATGGTCAGTTAATGTTTAAGGGAATTGCAACAGAAGTTCTAACAGAAAATATTTTTTATTGTGAAGAGACTAAAACCATATTTATGTCACAAGATTCTTCATACACATCTCCAGCGACTGGAAAGCCAGCTACGCTAATTGGATGGGTAGAGTCAAATGATATTAATAAAGGAAAAGAAATAAATAGAATTCTTGATTCATTTTTAGAATCAAGATTATCGTTGCCTGAAAGACAAACAATTGCAAAACAGGCAAACGTAGAAGGAGGTAATGAAGTGTCAGAAAATACAGAAAACACAGCAGTTGAAGAGACTGTAGTAGTATCTGCAGTAGAAGATGCACCAGTTGTTGCTGAAGAGGCACCAGCAGTTGCAGACGCAGCGGCAGACGCTTCTGCCGAAACTCTAGAAAAAGCAGCCGACGTATCAGAAGTTATGGTTGATGAACCTGATTTTGCAAAAATGCTAGGTGACCTTAAAGGATTTTTCTCAGAGACACTGAGCAAGGTTTCAGAAGCAAATGCAGCACAAGTTTCAACAATTAAAGATACTGTTGAGGCGTTCAGCAAGAGCGTAGATGGCCGAATCTCAGAGTTAGCAGAACAACACACAGCACTTTCAAGCGCTGTAGAAAATATCAAGAACACGATTGATGGTGTAGAAAAGCGTGTCGATGCAGTAGAATCAGAGACTGCAATTAAGAAGTCCTCAGACCTTGGCGGGTCTCAGGAAGTAGTAATGAAAAAATCAAAATGGAACGGTTCTTTCCTCGGTTCCGTAAACGAACTATTTAACTAAAGGGTAGGTGAAATATAAATGAGCAATGAAACATTAGAAAAGGCAGTGGCAGCAAATACCACAGCAACAGGAACTTTTGCATCCACTACAGGTGGAACAGGAGTACACCGTCAGTCAGAAGCTGGTAACGGTGGTCTGTTAAATCCAGAACAATCAGCTCGCTTTTTAGACTATATATTCGACGCAACCGTAATTGGAAAAGTCGCACGTACAGTTCGAATGAAGTCAGACACAACAGAAATTGATCGCATGTCAGTTGGCGAGAAGCTTATGAAGCTTGCTACTGAAGCAGATGATACTGCAGCTAATAACGCAGTAACTTTCTCAAAGATCTCTTTAACAACTAAGAAACTTCGCATGGATTGGGAGCTTTCAACAGAGTCTCTAGAAGACAACATCGAGGGTGCAGATCTAGAAGATCATATTGCACGTTTGATGGCAACACAAGCAGGTAATGATATTGAAGATGTAGTTCTTAACGGAGATACAGCTCTTTCATCAGACAATCTTTACAAGTCATTCAATGGCGTAGTAAAGAAGGCAAAGACATCAGGTCGCGTCGTTGACGCAGCTGGAGCCGCAGTAAGCCGTGCTGTATTTAACAGCGCTCTTAAGGCAATGCCACGTAAGTACAAGCAACGTCGTGGAGACCTTCGCTTCTTAGCAGGATCAAACCTAATTCAGGACTTCCTATTCGCTAACAGCATTGGAACAAACAACACAATTCCACAAGATATCGCATCAAGCGTTATCCGTGGAGCAGTTGCACCTCTAGGTGGACCTGCAGGATATGTGGCACCATTCGCATTCGGTATTCCGATCATCGAAGTTCCACTTCTAAATGAGACACAGACTGGTGATTATTCAGCAGCAACTGGCTCACACGGAGATATCCACTTGTCATTCCCAAATAACGTAGTTATTGGAATCAAGCGTGATGTAACCGTCTATCGCTTCTTCTGGCCACGTAAGGACTCAGTAGAGTACACAATGTATACTCGTGTTGGCGTCCAGATCGAACAGGCTGATGCCTGGGTAGTGGTGAAAAATGTTAAGGTTGCTTCATAAGTAACTTTTAATACTTAAGTTGGGCCTGGGTTCTTCCCAGGCCCTTCTTTATTTGGTATACTATTAATATGAATAAATGTGGGACTAATGCTGGGTATCAGAGACATTGCCTTGAAAAAACAATAAAGTGTCAGCCATGTAAAGACGCACATAAAGTAGTT
>OFSF01000182.1_pt1 | contig 26389 bp, 20 predicted proteins | sample 1543271 | NCBI WGS metagenome assembly OFSF01 (sample SAMN07774227, study PRJEB24372) | wastewater metagenome | isolation source: Exp Tend VB 100WW | collected 2016-02
TGCTTGTCCTTGTGAAGTTTCAAAGCGAGTGCGCATAACAAAGGTATTGGTGGCTGGGTCAGTAAATTGCTGATTCTCGATGATGTTTCCGCCACAGGCTAAAACCGCCGAGGTCATCGCGTGAACGATGCCTGGTTGGTCAGCACATTGCAGGGAAGCAATTAAATCCATGGCTGAAGGGTAAGGGCTATTAGTGCTTAAGCGTAAATCGTTGCATTGCCTTAGGCGCCCACCAGTTACGTTCGCCCAAGAGGCGCATAAGAGCTGGCACAAGTAAAGCGCGAATCAAAGTGGCATCAAGAACCACTGCGAATGCAACTCCAAAGCCCATCATCTTTATCGAGGTCACTCCGCTAATAACAAAGGCAGCAAAGACAACCGCCAGAATAAAGGCTGCTGCGGTGATGATTCGTGCAGATTTCTGTAGACCCATAGCAACAGAATCAACATTTGAATTACCAGCATCATGTTCTTCTTTGATTCGCGAGAGTAAGAAGACCTCATAATCCATAGATAGCCCAAAGGCAACGACTGCAATTAAGACCATAGTATTTGTATCGAGCGATCCAGTTTCAATGAAATCTCCCACAAGAAACTTTAGATTTCCATCGATAAAGACCCAGGTTAAAACTCCCATGGTTGCAGCAAGTGAGATGAAATTTAAGATCAAGGCCTTAATTGGAAGAAGGACTGAGCCAGTAAATGCAAAGAGAAGTAATAGCACAGTAATTATGATCCAACCTAGAACAGCAGGAAGAGTGCTAGAGATAGCATTTTGCGTATCTGCATAATCTGCTGCAGCGCCGCCTATCAAAGTTCCATTAGGTGCAGACAGATTACGAAGCTCCTTAATTAGAGCCTCACCTTCACTAGTTCTTGGTTGCATTGAATGAATTGCTACCGCGCGCGCACTCTCGCCAACTAACTCAAGTTGGCCAACTCGCGAGATTCCTTGAGTTGCTGAAACTTGGCTTAGAAATGCGTTGATCTCACTTGTCTGTGAAGCTCCATTTGGAAAGACTATTTCAATGGCGTTGCTCTCTTGTCCTGGAAATTCATCAGCAATAAATTGTGATGCAATATATGCCCGATCGCCTCTAGGTAGAACCCCACTATCTACTTGAGAGAACTTAATATTTGCTATTGGAGCAATCATCAAGAAGAGCACTGCTAAAGAAGCGGTAATTACACCTATCGGTCTTCTCATAACAAATCTTGCAACCTTTGACCATCTTCCATCCTCTTTTTGAACTATTCCACCTTTGCGAACTACGCCCTTATTAATTTTTGTTCCCAATAGGGCCAAAATTGCTGGTAGAGGAATGAGCGCTCCAACTACGGCAAGTGCTACTACTGCAGCACCGGCATAACCCATAGATTTTAAGAAATTCTGTGGAAAGAATGTAAGTGATAAGAGAGTAAGAACAACGGTGACTCCAGAGTAAAAGACTGTCTTTCCAGCTGTTCGAAGTGTATTTACGATAGCGGTTTCATTATCAAGACCCTTAGCTAATTCTTCTCGGAATCTATTAACTACCAATAGAGCGTAATCAATTCCTAAGCCCAACCCAAGTCCGGTAGTTAAATTCAAAGCAAAAATGCTTACATCAGTAACTAGAGTAAGTAGGAACATAACTAGGAATGTTCCTAATATCGCAGTGATACCAACAATTAAGGGCATTGCAGATGCAGCCATAGCTCCAAATACAAATAAAAGAAGTAGGAATGTAAGTGGAATAGATACTGCCTCAGAGATTTTAAGATCGCTTTGGATTCGACCATTAATGGCATTTGCAAATACTGCGCCGCCAGATGCATAAACTTCAATGCCTTCAAAAGCTCCATCGTATTTTTCTTGATAGAGGCCGCCGAGTTTATCTATTTCAGTAAAGTCAGTTGACTTTAGGTAGACGAAAATAAACGCAGAATTTCCATCTTTGCTCTTAAGCGAAGGAGCTCTACCTGCAGACCAATAAGAGAGAACACTTTCGGCGCTGGGCTCACTTCGAAGGCTAGCTTCAATTCTCTCTGCACTTGCAACCACACTTGGATCATCAACAGACTTATCTCTTCCATCAACTACCAAGACAACTGCTGGACTCTTTACCTCAAATGTTTCATCTAGATACTCCCAGACCTTTGCTGAGTCACTATTGGGGTCCATGTATCCGCCGGTATCAAAGCGAGAGAAAACCTGAGAACCAACAACCCCAGCAAATATCGTTGAGAGCAAGAAGAGAGCAAGTATTGGCTTTTTTCGCTTAGCAATTAGATGTCCAAGTTTTTCAAACATGGTGACATAATAACGGCGTGAGCGAGATACTTCCTGCAATAACTTCAGATGAAGTCGAAACCGAGATAGATATCACTCGCGAAGATGAAATCAAGAACGATAAACCCCCGCATCACTAACAAATAGTTAAGAGTTAATCACTCTTTGCAGGTGGTGGGGTGCTGGTTGCAGCTGGAGTTGGCTTTGGCGCCTCACTCTTTTTAACTTGTGAATCAGTCTTATAAAAGCCAGAACCTTTGAAGACGATGCCGACATTTGAGTAAATCTTTCGAACCTCTTTGCCACACTCAGGACAAATTGAGATTGGCTCATCTGTGAAGGATTGCACTATCTCAAAGGCATGTTCACAGGCGGTGCATTGATATTGATATGTCGGCACAGCGTAATCTTAGGGAGTATGAATTACTTCGGCGAATTGGAGTAGCAGGCGAGCATGTTCTTTGATCTAGCAAATAGCGCACTCGCTGTCCTTGTAATTGGACTTTTAATTTCCCTTGCCTTTCTACTGCCAGAGAATCAGGGTCGTCTAGAGCAGAGCGCTTCGACAACTCTTCAAGGCTTAAGAATTGTTTCAGGACTATGGTTTCTCATTTCGATTGGTTATTTATTGTCCAGCCTTGCTGAAATATTTGGCAGTGGAATTGGCGAGATTTTAAAAGTGAATATCTTGCAATCATTTATAACTCAGATAACTCTCGGAAAATTATTGGCCTACCAAGCCATAGTGGCTCTTCTAGTATTTATCTTTTCAAATCTAATAAAGAAAAATGGGGGCGCGCTAGCACTTCTTATCTTTGCCCTCAGCGGGATTACTGCGCCACTTTTTCAAAGTCATTCCAGCTCTCAAGGCAGCCACTCACTTGCAATCGGCTCACTTGTGATTCATGTTATTGCCTTGAGCTTCTGGATTGGCAGTGTGATTGCTTTGAAGATAATGCCAAGTCAATTACAGACCTTAGCTTTCTCGAGAGTTTCAATCATTGCCCTTTGGTCATCGATGGCGGTAGTTCTTACTGGATTTGCTAACGCTTGGACAAGGCTTGGCTTGAGCCAGGATTGGTTTACTGGATATGGCACGTTAATTTCTCTAAAGATCGTACTTACACTTCTTGTCTTTATTATTGCAAGCAGAGTAAGAAAGAATTTATCGGTTAATGCTCTAGTCACATTTGAAATCGGAGTGATGGCTACGATTTTGGGAATTGGATCAATTCTTAATCGCTTTACTCCAGAGGAGAGTGGAGAAATTGAATTTGATCGCATCAGAGAGCTGGTGGGAATATCTATGCCAAGTGAACCCACTCTTTCAAGAGTGTTCTTTGAATATGAAGCAAATGGTTTAGCACTCGGCGCTCTTATCTTTGCTACTGCGCTATATATTCGAGGCGTAGTTGCTCTCGCTCGCCGGGGAGATCGTTGGCCAGTTGGTAGAACAATTTCTTTTGCAATTGGAATCTCACTTCTAGATTATGCAACAAGTGGAGGCTTAGGTCTTTACTCTCACTTCTCTTTTCAGTATCACATGATTGCCCATATGGTTTTAAGTATGATTGCTCCAATTGCAATCATATTAAGCGCCCCAATCACACTTGCACTAAGAACTCTTCCTATTGGTCGGGATAAATCGGAGCGAGGAATTCGAGGCATGCTGATACAAGCTCTTCACTCTCGCCCAAGTAGAGTCATAACTCATCCAGTTTCAGCTCTAGCAATATTTGATGGCTCGCTCTTTGCACTTTATTTCACTCCACTTTTTTCAAATCTGATGAGTGGACACTTTGGTCATCTGATTATGAACTTTCATTTCGTTGCTGCCGGCTTGCTCTTCTTTCATGTCATAGTTGGAATTGATCCAAATCCCAGAAAGGTTCATCACTTAGTTCGAGTAGTAATACTTCTTGCAGCAATGAGTATTCACGCCTTTTTCTCGGTTGCTTTGATGTCAGCTAATGAATTAATTGATGGTGGCTTTTATCAGCTCTTAGATCGACCTTGGGCCACAGATCTTCTAAGTGACCAAAAGGCAGGAGCTGCTATTGGGTGGGCGATGGGAGAGATACCTATTGTTATTGCCCTTGTTGCAACTTTTATTCAGTGGGTAAGAAGTGATGCCAGGGAAGCCAAGAGGGCAGATCGTCGCTCCGTTACAGATCTTGCCGAATATAACGCCTATCTTGAGCAACTTTCTCGCAAGAATAATTCATCACAAGATAAGTAGTATTACGCCATGGAAAATCTCTTCGACCTTCCTGAGGAATACCAAGCCTTAAGAGCCAGTGTTCGCTCACTTGCTGATAAAAAAATCCAACCCTTCGCTCATGACGTGGATGCTAATTCCAGATATCCGCAAGAAGCATTTGAAGCTCTTCAAGGCGCGGGTCTTGCAGCAGCCCATGTTCCAACTGAATATGGCGGCGATGGAGCAGATGCTCTTGGCGTAGTGATTATTATCGAAGAAGTTGCCAGAGTCTGTGCTTCTGCCTCTCTAATTCCTGCCGTTAATAAACTTGGATCGGTTCCCCTTATGTTAGGTGGAAGCCCTGAACAACAAAAGCGCTGGCTAACACCGCTTGCTCAAGGTAAAGGTTTTTCATATTGCCTCTCAGAGTCTGAGGCTGGATCAGATGCTGCTTCAATGAAGACAAGAGCGGTAAGAAAAGGCGATGGCTGGGTTTTAAATGGAAGTAAGAAGTGGATTTCAAATGCCGGAGTCTCTGAGTTCTATACAGTTTTAGCATCAACAGATCCAGAAAAAGGCGCTAAGGGAATTACAGCATTTATCGTAGAAAAAAGTGATCCTGGTCTTTCATTTGGAGCGCCAGAGAAGAAGATGGGTTTTAAAGGATCTCCAACGCGTGAGGTCTACTTAGATAATGTAGAAATTAGCGATGATCGCAGAATTAGCGAAATCGGTGCAGGTTTTGCTCTTGCGATGAAGACTCTTGATCACACCAGAATTACTATCGCTGCGCAAGCACTTGGCATCGCCCAAGGTGCTTTTGAAGTTGCAACTAAGTATGCACATGAGAGAAAGCAATTCGGCAAACCAATCTTTGATTTTCAAGCAGTGCAATTTATGTTAGCTGACATGGCTATGGAAATTGCTGCTGCAAGGCAGCTGACATATGCCGCTGCAAGTAAGAGTGAAAATAGCGCAAGTGATTTAACCTTCTTTTCTGCTGCATCAAAATGCTACGCAACTGATGTAGCTATGAAGGTAACAACCGATGCAGTTCAAGTTCTTGGCGGCTATGGATATGTCAGTGATTATCCAGTGGAGCGAATGATGCGAGATGCGAAATTAACTCAAATATACGAGGGAACCAATCAAGTCCAGCGCTTGGTAATGGCTCGAAACCTTAATTCTTTGCTGTAAACCTAACCAAGATTTCAGGGGTTGCTGCAGCATCTAATTTGCAATCAAAACTCTCTACAGGAAGTTTCTCACTCGTTAGTTCACCGCTATAGACCAGAGCAACTTTCCAGGAATTTAACTTCGCTAATGCGCGATCATATGAGCCTCCACCTTGTCCTAGGCGATTTCCTTGGCGATCAACGTGAAGAGCTGGAACTATCACAACATCAATCTCGCCCTTAAAGCTCTCACCCTTTGGTGACTTTACTTTGCCATCAATTTCTAGATCTTCATCTTTGCCACTCCAGATAATCCAATCCAAATCATTGTCTGCAAGGCGTCTTGGTAATAAAAGAGTCTTACCACTTTGAATCAAGGATTTGTTTAGCTCTGATGTTTCTGGCTCACTTCCATAGGAGTAATAACTTGCAAGAACCTCTGCGCTTTTGATTTCTTTACTATCCAATAAATGTTGCCAAGAACACTCTGAAAGGTGAAACTCTCTCTCACTTCGAAAGCGTTTTCGAAGTTCTGACTTAATTAATGACGCACTCTGGCTTGAATCCACGGGATTAGCGTAGATACAAAGTAGGGTTACTACGTGAGCGAAACGATTAAGGTGGCTGAACTTGCTACTGAACTGCTAGCGCTAGCAAAGCCGCTTGCTGCCTTTGATATGCCATTACTTGATGCCCATGGCGCAACTTTGGCCCTTGATGTGAGCTCTGGTGAGCAGGTTGCACTCAAATCTGGTTCAAGAATCCGCGCAACTCAAATAGGACTAGCTGCATCTCTTGGTTTAGATCGGCTTCCAACTAGACCGCAGCCAAGAGTGGTGATTGTTTCGGCAGGAGATGATTTAGTCGAACCAGGTTCACCGCTTAGAGACGGCAAAGATGAATATGAGACTAATTCATGGCTATTAACAACAGCAGTAAAAGAGGCTGGAGCTGTGGGATACCGAGTTCATACCATTCCTGAAAATGCTGCTCAATTAAAGGATGTAATTGAAGATCAATTGGTGAGGGCTGATCTGCTGGTCATATGTGGCGAAAGAAATGATGAGTCATTTTCTCTAATCTATTCAGTCCTTAATGAGCTTGGAAAAGTTCGTGAAGTCCTTCCCTTAATTGAGGGAAGTGGTAAACATGCATTTGGCGTAGTTGGCCCGGATCAGACTCCAGTTGTTTCACTTCCAGGAGATCCGATATTTGCATATATCTCGGCAGAGCTTTTCATTCGCCCAATGATTCGAAACATGATGGGACTTTATGACATCCATCGACCAGTGATTAAAGCAACCTTAACAAGTGATGTATTAAGTGAGGTTGGAAAGCACTCCTTTATAAGAGGGATTCTCTCAAGTGATAAACCAGAGCGAAGGCTCATTACTCCAATTGAAAATCAAGGAGATTTAATTGGATTATCTGATGCCACAGGCCTAATTGTTATTCCAGAAAGTGAAAGTAGCGCAAGTGCGGGCGACGAAGTTGATGTTCTAGTTCTCGAGCGACGTTTTAATTGATTTTATGGCAAGTATTTATAGCCATAGCTGGCCCACAGTTCTCAAAGAAGATCAGATAACCCTTAGACCACTTAGATTGCGCGATCGTTCAGCTTGGTTAGCAGTTAGAAAAGTTAATAGAGCCTGGCTCTCCCAGTGGGAGGCAACCTCACCCCTTAACCATGAGAATAAGAATCTTCCTAGCTACTTTGAGATGGTTAATTACCATCGAGGTGAAGGCAGAGCCGGAAGAACGTTAACTCTGGCTATTTGGTTTCAAGAGAATTTAATTGGTCAAATTACTTTAGGGGGAATCTCCTATGGCGCATATCGCGGAGGTCATATCGGCTATTGGATTGATGAGCGATATGCCAACAAAGGGATAACCACTAGGGCCGTTAGGAGATTGACCTCTTATGGCTTTGAGGAACTTGGTTTACATCGCATCGAAATTAATCTAAGACCTGAGAATGCAGCATCAAAGAGAGTGGCTGAGAAGGCAGGTTATGTATTTGAAGGACTTCGTCCTCGCTATCTTCATATTGATGGTTCGTGGCGCGACCACCTCTGTTATGTGAAAGAAAATCCTAGAATTTAGAGTTGTTGGAATTTCAAAAATCTTAAATTTTGTATCAGGCAAATACCAGAAAAGTCCAAGCCCTACCTTTAAGGTTATCTTTCATGGGATCAGGGCTCATCTACATAATCATCATTGGCATGTGGATTGCCTACTTTCTGCCCCGTTGGATTTCAAGTCATGAAGAGATAAGCGGAAGATCTGTCAAACGATTTGATGAAGCCATGAAAGTTGTTGGAATAACTTCTGGCCACACTACTCCCGATATTGAATCTCTAAATAAGAAACGCGAACATCAGATTGCAATACGTAGAATTCAATTCTTCTCCATCATTGGCCTAGCAATCGTTGTATCACTATTTACTTTAGTAGGTCTACTTTCTCCAGTAATTCTTCTCCTACCAGGATCAGTTTTTCTTATGTATGTTGTCAACACTCGATATCAAATCAGTTTGATAAAAGAAGAGGTAAAGCGGGTTAATTCTGCAAATAGAGTTACCAGTAAATCATCTGCAGCAAATTACGCAGAGATCATTGGAAGGTCAAAGCGCGCAGCATCTCTTGCAAGTATTACTGAAGGTTCAGGATTGAGTGAAGAGCAGTGGCTTCCACTTTCAGAGCGACTCTCTTCCTACCAAGATAGTGGAACTATTACTTTGCTTCCTAAAGGAAGTGCAAACAAAGATGATAAGAGCTGGGATCCAGTTTCAGTTCCTGCACCAAATTATGCTAATTCATCAAAGGCAGTTCCTCGTCGCGTAATTGATTTAACTATTCCTGGTGCTTGGAGCGAGGCGCAAGAAAAGATTATGCGCGAAGTACTGGCGCCGAGTGCAGATAAGATCTTTGATCAAGAGATTGCAGATCAATACGAAGAACACCTTCGCAGCAATAGAGCCGCTGGTCAGTAGTTAAATCCAGCTAGGAAACCACATTCGCGCATACCAATCTTGGTATGGCAAAACTGAACCAACATAGAGTGGCAAAAAGTAGGCAAAAGTAAGGCCAATTAAGCCAATAGTCACTAGGGCATACCTCTTCCTAACCCCCCGTAGCTCCTGATTTTCCAGGGCTTTTGCCATCACATAAATCAGAGCCAAGATCAAATAAGGCTCAAAGGCGATGGAGTAGAAGTAGAAAGTAGTTCTCTCTGGAAATGCAATCCAAGGAAGATAATTTGCAAATAGAAAGAGCAGAATTAGGCCAGCGTTTAATTCTCGTTGATATATGAAATAACCTAATGCAATAAAAATAGATACAAGACCTAACCACCAAAGTGTGGGCGTTCCTAGAGCCAGCACTTCTTGTGAGCAATTTTCTTGACCGCACTGTTTTGGAGTGGCATAGAAGAAAGATGTTGGCCTGCCAAGAATTAGCCAATTCCAAGGACTTGCTTCATATGAGTGATCAGTTTTTAGATTTGTATGAAAATTTAGCATCTCGCGATGATAATTAAAAAGCGAGAATAGAGAATTACTTGCTGAATCTCTCTTCCAACCAATATCACTTAAAAACCATCCACTCCAAGCAATTAGGTATGTTAAAGCGGGCAGAATTGTAAATTGCAGGGCAGTCTTTATATATGTCTTCTTGTAAAAGAGTAAGAATAAGCAGAGTGCTACTAAGAGATAGAGCGCACTCCACTTAGTTGCTAGTGCTAAGCCGATAGTTATACCAGCTTGCCAATACTTTTCTTTAATGACTAGATAAAAAGTGAGCAAGATGAAGAAAGATAAGAATATATCTAGTAGCGCAGTTCTTGACATTACAAGATGTAATCCATCAAGTGAGATCAGGGCTGTAGCAGATAAACTTAAAAAATTGGATTTAAATAAAGCTTGGGTGATGAAATTGATGAGAGCTACTGAAGCAAGGCCAAATAAAGCGGCGCTAAATCGCCATCCAAAGGGGTTATCTCCGAAAGTTTGAATTCCTATCGCAATTAGCCACTTACCAAGTGGTGGATGGACTACAAACTCTGCTTCACCTGATTGGCTTTCAACCCCGTAGGCAAGAAAGTCTCTCGCGCCATCTACATAATAAACCTCATCAAATACCAATTCATTAGGCCTACCTAAATTGGCAAAACGCGTAATTGCTGCAAAGAATAAAATGATTGCCAGTGCTATCTGATTGCGATAGTTGAAAATCGGCCTAGCCATTAAGGCACTCATGATGGATAAGGATACTAAGGGCCATAATGAGGCAGTGAGCGAGTTGATTCTGGCTGGAGTGCCCCTTGGAAACATTGGTGATGCCTCAACGAGATTGAAGGCAGCTATATCAAGTGCGGATGTAGTTCTTGCCGAAGATTCGCGCAGGTTTAACCGCCTATGTAAAGACCTTGAAATCCAATGTAATGCCGAAGTTCTCTCATTCTTTGAAGGTAATGAAAGTTCACGACTTGATGAAGTAGCGAGTCATTTAGCATCAGGGCGCCAAGTTTTATTAGTAAGCGATGCAGGGATGCCATCAGTTAGTGATCCTGGATATAGAGCAGTGAGAATGGCCATTGATAAAGGATTTAAAGTTTCAGTAATCCCAGGCCCTAGCGCTCCGCTTGCTGCACTTGCTATCTCTGGCCTTGCAAGTGATTCATTTGCATTTGATGGATTTGTGCCAAGAAGTTCTGGCGCACGTGATCAATTCTTTGAAGACCGCGCTACGGAGACTCGAACTCTGATTGTCTTTGAAGCGCCACATCGAATTAGTGAATCACTCCAATCAATGATTAAGAGCTTTGGTCCAAATAGACAGGCAGCAATCTGCCGCGAATTAACAAAGACCTATGAAGAGGTTGTGCGCGGCGAACTAGCAGAATTACTTAGCTGGTCTGAAAGTAAAGAGATGCTTGGAGAATTCACCATAGTTATTGCCCCCTATGACCCAAGCGAGCAAGTTGTAAGCGATCAAGAAGTAGTTGAAACTGTCTCGCGCTATGAATCATCTGGAATTACTCGCAAAGAGGCAATTGCTCTAACTGCCAAAGAGCTCCACATACGCAAGCGAAAAGTCTTTGACATCATGGTGGAACAGAAGTAGATAGAATTCCGCCCATGTCAGTTACCAATAAATCTTTCTATCTGACTACACCTATTTATTACGTTAACGATGCGCCCCATATTGGGCATGCCTATACAACTGTTGCTGGTGATCTATTAACTCGCTGGCACAGACAGAGAGGTGAATCTGTCTGGTTTCTAACTGGAACTGATGAGCATGGTCAGAAAGTAATGCGCACGGCCGAAACCAATAACACAGCTCCGCAACAATGGTGCGATCGATTAGTTGAACAGGAATGGAAGCCGGTTTGGAAGCATTTAGAGATTGCAAACGATGACTTCATTCGCACTACTGAAGTAAGACATACGCAGCGAGTTCAGAAATTTCTCCAAGGATTAATGGAGCAGGGTTATATCTATGAAGGCAAATATGAAGGTCCTTATTGCGTTGGCTGTGAAGAATTTAAATTACCTGGAGATCTGATTGAAGGAAATTGCAAAATTCACTCAAAGCCGGTTGAAATGCTTAGTGAGACAAACTGGTTTTTCAAGTTATCAGAGTTTGCCGCCCCACTTCTTGAGCACTACAAGAAAAACCCTGAAAGTTGCCAACCAGAGAGTGCTAGAAATGAAGTAATTTCATTTCTTGAAGGTGGAGTTTCAGATCTATCGGTATCTCGCTCAACTTTTGATTGGGGAGTAAGAGTTCCATGGGATGAGAAACAAGTTGTTTATGTCTGGTTTGATGCGCTTTTAAATTATGCAACAGCAGTTGGCTTAACTGATGATCCATCAAGTGATGGTGGTAAATTCTTTGAAAAGACTTGGCCTGCTGATGTTCACCTAGTTGGAAAAGACATCCTGCGTTTTCATGCTGTGATCTGGCCCGCAATGCTCATGGCTGCAAAGCTTGCTCTGCCAAAGAAAGTATTTGCCCATGGCTGGCTCTTAGTTGGTGGCGAAAAGATGAGCAAGAGTAAATTAACTGGAATTGCGCCTTCAGATATCACAAATCACTTTGGTGTTGATGCCTTCCGTTATTACTTTATGAGAGCAATTCCTTTTGGAAGTGATGGCTCATTTTCTTGGGAGGATATGGCTGCCCGCTACACAAGTGAGCTAGCAAATGACTTTGGAAATCTAGCCTCACGCCTTGCAGCAATGGTTGAGAAGTATTGCGATGGCATTCTGCCAAATCCAGCAAAGGATGAAGAGCTAGCAAGCGCGCTATCAAAGACAGTTGAGAGCGCAGATAAAGCAATTGTGGCCCTAGATTTTCAAGGTGGAATAAATGCCATTATGGATTTCTGTAAGGTCGTTAATGGTTATGTAACGATTCAACAGCCTTGGGTAGTTGCTAAAGATGAGAGCAAAAAAAGCGAGCTTGATGCAATTTTATATAACACTGCAGAATCTTTAAGAGCCCTTGCAATTCTGCTCCATCCAGTGATGCCGCTATCAACTAGCAAGTTATGGTCTTATCTAGGTGCTGAGAGCTCTCTTGGGCCAATTTCCTCACAGAAAATTGCAGATGTTGCAAAGTGGGGACAGCTAAAGGGTGGAAGCAAAATAATTAAAGGAGATATTCTCTTTCCCCGTCTTCCGGATATAGAGAGTTAAAACACTTAGCAAATGGCTGATCGAAATAATCGCGAAAGTGATCGCAGAGCTGCCCCACTTCCAGAGCCACTGCCCACAACTTGTGTGGATTCTCACGCTCACCTTGAAATAGTTACTGGCGCCGCAGCCGATCATGATGATGTTAAGAAAGTCTTAGATGATGCAAGAAGTGTTGGTATTGATCGAGTAGTTCAAGTCGGTATCTCTGTTAAGGAATCTCAATGGTCAGTAGATTGCGCCAATTATTTTAATACTCAGGTTTTAGCAGCTGTAGCGCTTCATCCCAACGATGCTCCTTTAATTGAAGATCTTGAATCAGATTTAGAGGAGATTAATCGGTTAGCTGGTGAAAAGAGAGTCTGCGCAATTGGTGAAACTGGGATGGACTTCTTTCGAACCGAGGAGAGCCTTAGAGATAAACAAAAGTACTCATTTAAAAAGCATATTGAAATTGCTAAAGCCCATAAGAAAGCTCTCATGATCCATGACCGTGATTCTCACCTAGCAGTATTAGATCTTCTTGATGAGGTGGGTGCGCCAACTTATACTGTTTTTCACTCATTCTCTGGTGATGCTGAGATGGCCAAAGAGTGCGTCGCTAAAGGCTATCTCCTCTCTTTTTCAGGAACTCTGACCTTTAAAAATGCCCCACTTCTACATGAAGCGCTAATGCATGTTCCACTAGAAAACTTGCTGGTAGAAACAGATGCTCCCTTTCTAACTCCAACTCCAAATAGAGGAGCTCATAACACTCCTGCTCAAATTCCACACATTTTGCGCTTTATGTCAGAGCGAAGGGGAGAGGATCTAACAACTCTTACCAGAGCAATTAGTGATAATGCAGAGCGCGTATTTGGATCCTTCATCAGATGAGCATCACCTTACTTGGCGCAGGTGAGATCAGGCAGATTGCAGAGTCCTTAGACCTTCGCCCCACAAAATCACTTGGTCAAAACTTTGTAATTGATAGCAATACCTGTCAGAAAATTGTTCGGTTAGCGGGAATTACATCAAGTGATCATGTAGTTGAAATTGGCCCAGGCCTTGGATCTTTAACCCTAGCTCTACTACAAGCCAGCAATAAAGTAACAGCAATTGAAATAGATAAACGTCTCTCCGATCAATTAGAAATCACCGCTAAGTCTCATGGGGCTAGTTCAAAAAATCTGATAATCGTTAATGCTGATGCTATGGAAGTAAATGAAATTGCGGGAAGGCCAGATAAGTTAGTGGCTAATCTTCCCTACAACATCTCCGTGCCTGTCTTATTGAACTTTCTAGAAAAGTTTGAATCTATAACTTCAGGAATTGTTATGGTTCAAAGTGAGGTAGCCGAGCGACTAGCAGCAAAGCCAGGCAGCAAAATCTATGGAGTCCCCAGCGCTAAGGCTGCATGGTGGGCTGATCTAAAATTGGCTGATTCGGTTTCACGTTCAATTTTTTGGCCAGCTCCTAAAGTTGACTCCTCATTAGTTAAATTCACAAGGCATAAACCTTTAGGAGATGAAAGGCTACGAAAGCTCACCTTTGAACTAGTTGATCGCGCATTTGGGCAGAGAAGAAAAATGCTGCGCTCAATTTATGCAGATCTTGCCGGGGGATCAGCCCAGGCCGAGCAGCTGCTAATTGCTTCAGGAATTGAGCCAACTATTCGCGGAGAAGCGTTAACAATTGATGACTTTCTGGCAATTGCTCGTCAATTAGATAGGCGTTAATAGCGCTGTAGTAATACCCTCACCACATGAGCGCCCAAGTTCTGGTTCGAGTTCCAGGAAAGATAAATCTTCAGCTCTCAGTTGGGCCGTTGCAAAAAGATGGATTTCATCCAGTAGCAACAGTATTTCAAGCAGTCTCAATCTTTGATGATGTAAAAGTTGAACTAAATGACGATGGGCTAGTACGCGTTCAATCGACAGGAAAAACTAATAATCATCTCCCGCTAGATAAAGAGAATTTAGCTGTTAAAGCTGTCGAGCTAATGCGCAAGAAATTTAGTATCTCTGATGGAATAACTATTACCTTAACAAAGGAAATTCCAATAGCTGGTGGTATGGCTGGCGGAAGTGCTGATGCAGGGGCAGCAATAGTTGGAATGGATGCTCTTTTTAATCTTGGTCTGAAACGAAACGATATGGAAAAAATTGGAGCAGAACTTGGCGCAGATGTTCCATTTACTATCTCCGGTGGAACAGCTATTGGAACAGGCAAAGGAGATCAGATAACTCCAGTACTTTCTCGAGGAACATATAGTTGGGTTCTTGCTCTCTCTAGCTCTGGATTATCAACCCCTGCGGTTTATAGTGAATGCGATCGCCTCCGTGAAGGTCTGCAAGTTGCTCCACCACAAATTAGTGATGCGCTCTTGCAAGCACTTAGTTCTGGAGATAGCAATAAACTTGGTAAAGCGCTAAGTAATGATTTGCAAGCAGCAGCATGTTCACTAAAACCAGCGCTTCGTCTAATTCTTGATGTTGGTCTGGATTATGGGGCCCTTGGTGGAATTGTCTCTGGCTCAGGTCCTAGCGTGGCATTTTTGGCAGAGCATGAAGATCATGCGCTAGATCTTGTTGTTGCACTGACCTCAAGCGGAGTAGTAGGTAATGTGGTTAGAGCATCTGGGCCAGTACCTGGAGCTCGGGTGATAGAGAGCCTATAAATATTGAGCGTTATGGAGCATCCAGCCTGAGGCAATAGAATTCAGGTTCCTCCATTGTGTAGTGGCTAGCACATGGGCCTTTGAAGCCCAGGGTCCAGGATCGATACCTGGTGGAGGAGCAAGAATTAAGCGGGAAAGAGATAGCTCAAAAATTAAATAGAATAGGGCCAGGAGCGCAGAGAGGTGGGGAGTTGAACCAGCTGGATCTCGCAATACTCCTCGCTGCTGGCGAGGGCAAACGAATGAAATCCTCTCGCGCCAAAGTTCTCCACGAAATTGCCGGTCGATCTCTAATCGCACATGTCATCAAAGCAATCGAGTCATTAGCAGCTAAAGAGTTAAGAGTTGTAGTTGGAGCAAATAAAGAGGATGTAATCCAACATCTAAATCAAATTTCACCAAATACTAAAACTATCTATCAAGAAGTTCGTGGTGGAACTGGCCATGCTGTAAAAATTGCGCTCGCTGGAAACAATCCATCAGGAACAGTTTTAGTCTGCGCTGGCGATACTCCATTACTAACCGGAGCAACTCTTAAAGACTTGCTCAAACACCATAGCTTAACTGGAGCTAGCGCAACTGTATTGAGTGCCAACATGCCTGATCCGAGTGGATACGGTCGAGTATTGCGAGAAGCAAACGGAGATCTGGCAGAGATAGTTGAAGAAAAAGATGCCACAGAGATTCAAAAGCAGACCTCTGAGATTAATTCAGGGGTCTACATTTTTGCTGCTACAGATTTAATAGCTGCGCTAGGCAAAATAGGTAAAAATAATGCTCAGCAAGAAGAGTATCTAACTGATGTGATTGGCATCTTAAAGTCAGAGGGCAAGAAAGTCTCAGCCTTTGAAACTCCAGATTTCACTGAGATTCTAGGGATTAATGATCGCTCCCAGCTCTCTCAGGCTGGTTTCATAATGAATGCTCGAATTTGCGATGCATTGATGCAAAGTGGAGTAACAATTACAGATCCAATGAGTACTTGGATAGATATAACAAGTGAGATTGATATTGATGTGACTATTGAGCCAGGTAGTGCGATTAAGGGCAGTACAAAAATTGGAAGAGCAGCTGTGATTGGCCCGCGAACTACTCTGATTAATTGCGAGGTAGGAGCGCAGGCGCGAGTATTTGAATCACATTGTGAGAGCTCAAAAATTGGTGAATCTGCCCAAGTTGGCCCATATACACATCTTCGCAGTGGAACAGTGCTTGCAGAGCAGGTTCGCGTTGGCTCATTTGTCGAGATAAAGAATTCAACCATCGGAGTAGGTTCTAAAGTTCCACACCTTTCATATGTTGGTGATGCAAGTATTGGAACGCAGACAAATATCGGAGCTGCAACTGTAATTGTTAACTATGACGGCGTTGAAAAACATCAGACCGTAATTGGCGATCATGTGAGAATCGGCAGTGATTCAATGTTGGTAGCGCCAGTAAGTATTGGTGATGGCGCATACACAGCAGCTGGATCAGTAATTACCCAAGATGTTCCAGCAGGAGCGCTAGGGATAGGAAGAGCTCGACAATCTAATATCCTCGGCTGGGTCTTAAAGAGGAGAAAAGGTAGTAAGTCAGCAGAAGCGGCAGCCAAGAAAGAAGGGTCGAAATGAGTAACGAACTACGTCTCAGCTCCGAAAAACGTCTCCGTCTCTTTACCGGACGTGGATACCCTGAGTTAGCCGATGAGGTGGCATCAGAACTTGGTATTCCAATTACCCCCACATCTGCATATGACTTTGCCAATGGTGAAATATTTATTAGATTTGAAGAGAGCGTTCGTGGCTGTGATGCCTTCGTAATTCAAAGCCATACCACTCCAGTAAATAAGCAGATCATGGAACAACTAATAATGGTTGATGCCCTTAAGAGAGCATCAGCTAAGCGAATTACTGTTATTGCTCCCTTCTATGGCTATGCCAGACAAGATAAGAAACATAGAGGCAGAGAGCCGATATCTGCTCGTTTAATGGCAGATTTATTTAAAACTGCAGGTGCCGATCGTTTAATGACAGTGGATCTTCACACCTCACAGATTCAAGGATTCTTTGATGGTCCCGTTGATCACTTATTTGCGCTACCACTTCTAGCAAATTACGTTGGTTCAAAAGTTGATCGCTCAAGGTTAACGATCGTCTCTCCAGACTCAGGACGAGTGCGAGTGGCAGAGCGATGGAGCGATCTATTGGGCGGAGCTCAGATTGCCTTTATCCATAAGACACGTGATCCAAGAATTCCAAATGAAGCAATTACCGGACGCGTAGTTGGAGATGTTTCAGGACAAACCTGCGTAGTTATCGATGACATGATTGATACTGCTGGCACCATAACTAAAGCGATAGATGCGCTCTATGACGCCGGTGCTAAAGAGGTAATTGTTGCGGCAACTCATCCAGTTTTTTCTGGCCCTGCAGCAGAGCGCCTAGCTAATTCCAGAGTAAAAGAAGTTGTGGTTGTAAATACTCTTCCGATACCTGAGGAGTCAAGATTTCCAACTCTGACTGTTCTATCTATCGCACCTCTTCTAGGTAGAGCAATTCGTGAAGTATTTGAAGATGGCTCTGTTACGAGCCTCTTTGATGGCCATTCCTAAAAGAGCAAGGCTGCGCTGGCTCTCTCTCCTTCTCTGCGCACTCTTTACTCTTCCCCTTGCACCCGCCCAATCAAATGAGCCCTATCGCATAACTGTTATGTCAAGAAATATCTATCTTGGCGCAGATGTTGGGGTGGCACTGGACTTGATTCCTAATTTTCCAGCCGCAGCTCAATTTATGTGGGATCAGATGAAGCAGACAAATTTCAAAGCTAGAGCTCCAAAATTAGCCAATGAAATCCTGCAAGATCGCCCAGAGATAATAGGGATTCAAGAGGCAACTTCTTGGCGATGCAAGAAAGATTTCTTTGGCCCTGAAGTTGAAATCTATAACTTCCTTGATGACTTGATTGCTGCTACAAAGAGTGCGGGACTTTCTTACTCAATAGCCTCTGCTAATGGCGTCAAAGCCTTTAATCCAGGCTATTCAATTGGTGCTATTCCCTACCTAACTAAAGTAGTTGATCCAGAAGTTTTTAATCCAATATTTGGTCAAGATAGCGCGGCCTGCGGATTTGTTATTGGCGATGCTCTTTTAGTTCGAGATGATGTTAAATCCCAGATTATCCAAGTTGGAAATAGTGAATATGAAGCAAGTTATTCCATAGTTCCAGTATTGATGAAGATCTATCGTGGATATAGCTGGGCTGATTTTAAGGTTCAAGACTCAGTGGTTCGGGTTATTACAACTCACCTTGAGTCAATCTGGGATGAGAATAAGATTCCAAATTCTGCTATTCAGGCTCAGCAATTAGTTGCTGATCTAAAAGATGCCAAGATGCCAATTATCATCCTTGGCGATTTCAATGCAGATTATCGAGATCCAAGAGGAGTTGATGAACCTAACCCAGGTGAGCAACCAGTTGTTAGTGATACTTGTCCAACTTCTGGTGGAGCTAAGTGCAACGCTTACTCGACAATGATTGAAGCTGGATTTGAGAATGCCTCACCTGATGCTAAGAACGCGCGCTACTTCACCTGGGGAGCATCAGCTCTTCTAGATGGCCCTGATAAGAAGCGAGCAAAGATTGCTAAGCAACTTGGTAATCAATATGGATTTACAGATCGTCTTGATTATATTTTCACTAAAAATGTTTATGCCACCGTGAGTTCAAAGATAATTGGCAATGTCTGGCCAGATGGATCCGGAGTCTGGAATTGCGGCAGCAAGATTTGTTTTCCTTCAGATCATGCTGGAGTTGTTTCAACCATCGAATTACCAAGAATGGCAGCAGCGATCGATCCAGATCTAGATAGCCACGCAAAATCAGCTTTCACACCATGGTATTTGGCAGCAGGTGTAGTTCTTCTCATTCTTATCTGGCGTATTACTCGTCGTTTAAGGCGGTAGTTGAGCCCGGTTTTGCGCTTCTAATTGCCTTTAGGTAGCCTTCGCATCACTTAAGGCGAGGGGGAATCCCCCGTTATCGACGAAAGGCAAGAAAATGGCTGAAGTTTCAATTAAAGGTGCGCTCCGTAATGAATTCGGAAAAGGCGCATCAAGAAGAATCCGTCGCGATGGCAGCGTTCCAGCAGTTATCTATGGACATGGTGAGAAGCCAATACACATCTCCCTTCCAGCGCGCGAGGTTGGAATAGCAATGAAGACCTCGAACGTTCTTCTAAATGTTGATTTAGGTGAGAAGCAAGAGCTAGTGCTTCCCAAGTCAATCGTTCGTAATCCTCTTAAAGGAACTTTGGAACATATAGATTTAATTATTGTTCGTCGTGGTGAGCGCGTTGTAGTTCACGTTCCAGTTCACACCCATGGTAAGTACGATCCAGAAGGTATTTTGGAGCACGTACATAACACCATTGAAGTTGAAGTCGATGTAACAGCAATCCCAGCATCACTTGATCTTGATATTGAAGGCTTGATGGCAGGAGATTCAAAGACAGCATCAGAGGTAACACTTCCTGCAGGCGTAATCCTTAAGAGCGATCCAAAGATGACTGTTATCCATCTATCAGTCCGTGTGGCATTTGAAGAAGTTGTCGCTGTCGCTGCTACCCCAGCTGAAGGTGAAGCTGCGGCCGCTGCTGCTGCTCCTGCTGAAGGTGCACCTGCTGAGGAGAGTAAAGAAAAATAAAGGGCTAACCTTGCTCCATGTTTGGTAGATCAAACAAGGATAAAGGCGGAGCTTCTCCTAACCGATGGCTATTAATTGGCCTTGGTAATCCTGGCAAAGAGTATGAAAAGACGCGCCATAATATTGGCGCAGCTTTGATATCAGAGTATGCCAAGAAAGCTGGAGTTAAGTTTTCATCTCATAAATCTCGAGCGGATATTGCTGAGATTAGCATTGGAGTTGGCGCTCAACGAGTCTTGCTAATTGCAGCAACCCTTCGCTGTTATATGAATGAATCTGGCGGTCCAACAAGCTCTCTTGCTAACTTCTTTAAGGTAAGTAGTGATCACATAATCATCGCTCACGATGAGTTAGATATACCGTTTCAATCTATTCGAGTTAAGTATGGCGGTGGCGATAATGGCCATAACGGCCTTAAGAGCGTGACCTCTGGACTTTCTAGTTCTGATTACTATCGCATCAGACTTGGTATTGGCCGGCCAATCGGCGAGCAAGATCCAGCAGATTTTGTTTTAAAGCCATTCTCATCTGCTGAGCGAAAAGATTTAGATCTATTCCTGCAAAGAGGTATTGATGCCGTTGAGCTTCTTATTACGCAAGGAATTGAGAAGGCTCAGAACTCCTTTAATAAGTAATCAACCAGTATTTCTAAGTCCTGCAGCCACGCCATTAATCGTTAATAGTAAAGCTCTAGTGTTTAAGGGATCACTACTTCCCTCACGGACTTTCTTTAGCAGCGAAATTTGTAGTAGATGTAGAGGAGCAAGGTAGGCATCACGAACTTGAAGAGTTTGAGCAAGAATTTCTTGATCGGCCAAAATATCTTTCTTGCCAGTTAGTAGCAATATCTCATTAACCGTCAATTCAAACTCTGCCTTGATGTCATCTAAGAAGTAATGAAGTGAGGGATCAACTAAAGCCAAAACATATTTGCTAGCCATCTCTAAATCGGTTTTAGCAATGGTCATCTCTACATTGCTTATAAATGTTCTAAAGAAGTGCCAATCTTTTAGCATCGCTGCCATGCTGGATGAGTGGCCTGCTAAACGAGCGGCCTTAAGGCCACTTCCCACTCCATACCAGCCAGGGACAATCTGTCGTGATTGAGTCCAACCAAATACCCAAGGAATTGCTCGAAGTGATGACAAATCAGCGCTGGCATCCGGCCTTCTTGAGGGACGAGAGCCTAAAAAGAGATTTCCGAGCTGTTCAACAGGAGTTGATTGATAAAAATAATTAGCAAGCTCTGGGTTTTCAACTAGCGAGCGATATCTAGTAAAGGCTGCTGAGCTAATTGATTCCATCGCTGAATTCCACTTGGCAAGATCTCCTGGAGATTGACGAGCAGAGCGATTAAGTATCGTTGCCTCTAGCGCTGCAGCAAGGGTTAATTCAACATTTTCTCTTGCAAGAGCTGGAAGGGCGTATTTATCGGAGATGACTTCGCCTTGTTCGGTCATCTTTATCTGTCCATCTAGAGTTCCCCAAGGAAGAGCGATGATGGCGTCATAAGTTGGTCCGCCGCCGCGGCCGACAGATCCACCGCGACCATGAAATAGTCTTAACTTAACGCCATATTTTCCAGCAACATCTCTAAGTTTTCGCTGCGCTTGATGGATCTCCCACTGGCTGGTGGCAATACCAGCATCTTTATTTGAATCAGAATAGCCAAGCATTACCTCTTGAATATCACCACGTAATTTCACATATTGGCGATAAATTTTATTATTTAAGAGTTTTTCTAAAATATCTCCAGCTGCTCTAAGTTCGGCAACGGTTTCAAGTAGAGGTGCAACATCAATATCAGCCTTTCCACTTTCAATATCTACAAGTCCAGCTTCCTTAGCTAGATATAGCGCGGCCAAGACATCTTCATGGCCTTTTGTCATTGAGACTATGTAGGTTTCAATTACCGATGGATCAAAACTTGCTTGTAGCTCTTTTATTGCCACAAAAGTTCTAAGAGTCTTTCCATCTATTTCGCTTAGTTTTGAACTATCTCGCCTAGCTTGGGTGAGTTCATGGGTAAGAAAATCAGCTTTTTCTTCAGGGGAGAGTTGGAGAAAATTAGTTTGGCTAAAGAGCGATTGAATTGCATTGGCGTGAGCCTGAGAGTGCTCTCTAACGTCCATAGTTGCGTGAGTCAGACCAAATGCTGAGATTGTTCGTATGGTGCGCTCCAGCAAGCCTTTTGCTATCAACTCGCCACGATTTTGCATCAGTGAGTCATACATCAACATCAAATCATCAATTAGCTCACTGGTATTTGCATAATCACGCCCTGCTTGATGCTCGGTGCGATTTTGGTGTCTACTTCTAGTTAAAAGCAAGCGATGACCAATTGCAGTGGCTTTGAGTCGGTAAGGCTCTTCAACATTTATTCTTCTAAAACGAGGCTCAATTTCTGGCAGATTCTCTAAATCTTTAGCAACGGAATCAAGTAGTTGCTTTGATGTTCCAGCAATCTTGGTTGAAACAGATAAGGCCTGACGAAGTTCATCCATTACTTCATTTAGAACTCTTATGGCGTGGCCCATCTGGAGCACAATGGCATCTTTGGTGACCTCAGGAGTTATGTTTGGATTACCGTCTCGATCTCCGCCAATCCAAGAACCGAATTTTAGAACTGAATCTCTTGGCGAAATTTTTATGCCTAGCCTTGAAATTTCCCGAGAGAAGTCTTCGAGAACTTCAGGAATCGTTAGTCGGAAAAGATCATCAAGGTAGTAGAGAGCATTAATTGCCTCATCAAGTGGCTCTGGTCTACCAAGTCTTAACTCATCGGTTTGCCATAAAAGATCTACTGATTCAGCAAGACGTCGGTCACGAGCTGGGCTATCACTTTTATCTAATAACTCAGAGATAGTCGAGAGTTTTCCAAGTACTGAGCGACGAGCAGCTTCAGTTGGGTGCGCTGTAAATACTGGGCGAACTTGAAAATTCTTTAGCCACTTCTCAATATCTTGACTTGTAAAGCCTTCAGAAGTTTTGCCAGCAGCCAAGATGTTATCGACAGCTCTACTTAACCAGGAGCCGCCTTTGATTCGCTCTTTTGCCAGAATTCTTGAACGGTGAACTTGTTCAGCAACATTTGCTAAATTGAAATAGACATTAAAGGCTCTCACTAGTTTTACTGATTGATCTGCTGATATTGATTGAAGGAGATCCTCGCCTCCGCCTTCTCTCACTGACTTTCTAACTAGCTCCACTAGATCAAGAAGTTCCTGCCCATCTTGGCGAGCTAGAGATTGGCCTAATAGATCGCCTAAACGGCGGACATCACTTCGAAGAGAGAGATTTTCTTCGGCAGAAGTAGGCACGGACACGGGCTAATAATGGCACGATAGAATTACACCGCGTTTTACAGATAAGCCCCTTTCATCTTGGAAGCAGCACCCCTGCCCTCTATGAAATCGGGGCTAATCGGCGTTGAGCGTAATTCAAGAGAAGAGGGAGCAAATCAAAGTGAGTGGAAAGCTAGCGGGCTTTATCTCGCTATCTGAAACAACTCACCTTGCCTTGGAGCAGAGTGACGTTGCACTAATTGCTGCGACGCCAGCTCTTCCATTCTTGATTGCCGAAAGAAGTAAGAAGGCTCCGCAATTAGTAATTACGCATTCAAGTTCTAGAGCATCAGAGATTGCTCAGCAATTATCAGAGCTAGTAGATCAAGTAGCTGAATTTCCAGCTTGGGAGAGCTTGCCACATGAACGCCTAAGTCCTAATAGCGATACTGTGGCAAGACGGATAGATACTCTGATAAATCTAGATAAAACCAGAGTAGTAGTAACAACTGCAAGAGCTCTACTACAACCAATCAATCAAGAAATAATCGAAATGCCGATGTTAAGCATTCAAAGCGGCAGACAACAAAAGTTTTCTGAGCTAATTCAAGAGCTAACTCATCGTGCCTATAGCCGAGTAGATATGGTGGAGCGGCGTGGGGACTTTGCAGTAAGAGGCGGAATTATTGATCTATTCCCACCACTTGCAGACCATCCAGTTCGAATTGAATTCTTTGGTGATGAGATAGAGGAGATAAAGTATTTTGAAGTTAGCGATCAAAGAACCTTTGCATTAGTAGACGGAAGCCTTAATCTCATTCCTTGTAGAGAGTTGATTCTTACTCCAGAGGTAGCAGAGCGAGCACAGAAATTAGCAATTAAATATCCAGAAATAAGTGAAATCTGTAACAAGGCTGCAGAGGGAATTTATAGTCAAGGCCTTGAATCATTACTTTCAGTCTTATCTAAGAAGTTGGTGCCGCTACTAGAACTCCTTCCTAAAGACTATGAAGTAATAAGTCTTGATCAAGAGCGAATTGCTCTGCGGGTTAGAGACTTAATTAGCACTAATGAAGAGTTTCTTGAAGCTGCTTGGTCTAGCGCTGCCTTATCTCAAGGCGGTGACGAAAGCTTTAATACACCACTTCGCCAGGAGCTATCTACTGGTGGCTTTTTAGAATTAGGCGAAGTCACTTCATACGCCGCAGATAATGGAATTATCTGGCGTTATATCAACTCATACGGCACTCCAGAAGATCTACAGATCAATCAATTTATCGCGGTAGAGCCATTTAAAAATAATTTTGAAAAGTTGATCCAGCAAGTTAAAACTTCGATTAGCCAAGGATTTTTAGTGGTGATCTCCTTGGAAGGTATTGGCATTCTTGAGCGTTATCGAGACATATTTGCAGATGGCGATATTGCAGTTGCCATAGTTGAAAAGTTAAGTTCTGATCTATTGCCGGATAAGCTCTATTTAACTTCTACTGTAATGCGCCATGGATTTATTGATCAAGAGCAGAAGATTGTCTTTCTTACTGAAGCTGATATCACTGGAAATAAAGACCTGCGCGCAGCAACTTCACGAATGCCATCTAAGAGAAAGGCAAGCATTGATCCTCTCGAGCTAAAGAGTGGAGATTACGTAGTTCACGAACAACACGGCGTTGGCAGATATCTTGAATTAGTGCAGCGAGATGTTGCTGGAATTTCTAGGGAGTATTTGGTAATTGAATATGCCTCTTCAAAGAAAGGCCATCCTGCAGATCGGATATATGTTCCAACTGATTCTTTAGAGCAGATCACGCGCTATATCGGTGGTGAAGCCCCTGCAGTTCATCGCATTGGAGGTGGGGAGTGGATTAAAGCTAAGGGTAGAGCTAAGAAAGCAGTTAAGGAAATTGCTGGCGAATTAATTCGTCTCTATGCTGCAAGAACTAGTGCACCTGGATTTGCATTCTCACCTGACACCACGTGGCAGCGAGAACTCGAGGACTCCTTTGCCTATGTTGAAACTCCAGATCAATTAGTGACTATTAATGAAGTCAAAGAGGATATGCAACGCCCCTATCCAATGGATCGAATTATCTGTGGCGATGTGGGATATGGAAAGACAGAGATAGCTATTAGGGCAGCATTTAAAGCCGTTCAAGATGCTAAGCAAGTGGCAATTTTAGTTCCAACCACTCTTCTTGCTCAGCAACACCTGGCAACATTTACCCAGCGTTATAGCGGATTTCCAATAACTGTTTCAGCTCTATCACGTTTTGCATCAAGTAAGGAGATTAACGAAACGCTTGCTGGCCTTGCTAGCGGTGGGGTAGATATTGTCATTGGTACCCATAGATTGCTCTCAGATGATGTTGCCTTTAGAGATTTAGGTTTAATCATTGTTGATGAGGAACAGAGATTTGGCGTTGAACATAAAGAGAAATTGAAGAAATTGAGGGCAAGTGTTGATGTACTGGCTATGTCTGCAACTCCGATTCCTCGAACTCTTGAGATGGCCATTACAGGTATTCGCGAAATGTCCACAATAACTACGCCACCAGAGCAGCGCCATCCAGTTCTTACCTATGTTGGCGCATATGATGAAAAGCAGGTAGCAGCAGCGATTCACCGAGAACTACTGCGAGATGGCCAAGTCTTCTATATCCATAATCGCGTGGAATCAATTGATGAGGTAGCGGCCAAGATTAGAAGGCTAGTTCCGCAAGCAAGTGTGGCTATCGCCCATGGGCAGATGAGTGAGACAAATCTAGAGCAGGTAGTTGTAGGTTTTTGGAATCGAGAATTTGATGTTTTAGTCTGCACCACAATTGTTGAAAATGGTATTGATGTCGCAAATGCTAATACTCTAATTGTTGAGCGTGCAGATCTCTTTGGACTATCTCAACTTCATCAACTTAGAGGAAGAGTTGGGCGCTCACGAGAGCGTGCTTATGCCTACTTCTTCTATCCAATCGATAGAGCAATGAGCGAAGTAGCACTTGATCGATTAAGCACAATTGCTCAGAACACCGAACTTGGAGCCGGAATGCGCGTGGCTCTTAAAGATTTAGAGATTAGGGGGGCAGGAAATCTATTGGGTGGCGAGCAATCTGGTCACATTGCAGATGTGGGATTTGATCTATATATGCGCATGGTCGGAGATGCTGTCAATGAGTACAAAGCAGGATTTATAGATGGCGGGCAAGAATTAATTGATTGTAAAGTTGAATTGCCCGTCACCGCTCATCTCTCTGCTGAATATGTTCCATCTGATCGACTCCGACTTGATCTATATCGAAGACTTGCAGATACAAAGGATGAGGATGAGATCACAAAGATTTGTGAGGAGTTAAGTGATCGCTTTGGTGCTCTTCCTAGAGAGGCCGAGAATTTGCTGCGCATAGCTCGACTGCGCACTTACTTA
>OFSF01000185.1_pt1 | contig 26082 bp, 24 predicted proteins | sample 1543271 | NCBI WGS metagenome assembly OFSF01 (sample SAMN07774227, study PRJEB24372) | wastewater metagenome | isolation source: Exp Tend VB 100WW | collected 2016-02
GGCTTTAGAGATGTCTCAGATCACATCGAACTCAAGTGTGCGCCCGAACACGAGGCTCGAAATTTCGAGATGGGTGCGACCCACAAGACTTGGGATCAAATAAGAAATTTGCAGGTCCCAACTTGGGTCGTCAGTGGCGCACAGCGGCCAGGCCAGCCTTCGAGGTTCGCAGCGAACATCGCTGAGCAAATCCCCAATTCACATTTCGTCGAATGGCCAGACCTGGGTCACTTCGGGCCGATGCAACAACCTGCTCGACTAGCCCACTTGGTGCGTGAAGTTGATGGTCTCACTTCACCGAACACCTAGTGCCTAGATTGTCAGTGCCGTGACTTCTGCCGTCTATCAAACACCTGTGACTCTGTCACCTTCACGCATCAGCAACTTTAGAACTTGTCCGTTGCAATTTCGATTCGCCTCGATCGAAAAACTTCCGCAGCCTCCGCAAATACATTTAGTCAAAGGCAACTTCGTTCACCGTGTGCTCGAACTTTTACTTGGCCACGAACCCGAACATCGCACCGTTGAGGCAGCGCGCAAAGCGTTTGATGAAACGCGTGCCGAATACGAACCGAGTGCTCGATTCAAAGCACTTGGCCTCAGCCCTGATGCGAGTGAAGCATTCTTCAAAGATTCGCGCGAACTAGTCAACGGTTACTACCGAATGGAGAATCCGCGTAATGCAAAAATAATTGGTCTCGAATTGCGCCTTGACTCTGACTTCGGCAAGTTCAAACTTGGCGGCATCATCGATCGACTCGAGTACAACGAAAAAAACGAGCTAGTTGTCAGCGACTATAAGACTGGCAAAGTTCCAGACGCACGTTTTGGTGCCAACAAAATGGACAATATGCACATTTACGCCTCGCTGTGTCTGCGTGAGCGTGGCGAACTGCCAAAGCGCCTGCGCCTGATGTATCTCAAGTCGAGCACGCCAATCGAAGTTGAAGTCACCGCCGAGTCGAATGCTGCGTGTGAGGCTGCGGCGATTCAGACATTCGAAAAGATCGAGACGTCATGTGAATCCGGCATTTTTGCAACCAAAAAATCTGGGCTATGCAATTTCTGCGCCTACAAACAGTGGTGCCCAGAATTTGGTGGCGACGACTCGCTCGCCAAAATTGAAGCACCGAAAATTTATCCAACTTTTGAGCGCGACTAACTTCAGCCAATGAACCATCCAAAGCCCTCGCGCTTCACTGTGCTCGACGCGAAACTTGATCGATTGCTTGAACCAACTCGTAACTTCAAACCCACTATTTGGCTGTTCACAGCAGCAACAGCCTTGGGCGACTTCGGCATTTTGTGGCATGTCATTGGCATCGTTCGCGCAGTTGCCGATACTTCGCGTGTCAAACAAGCACTAATTCTTTCGGCTCTGATGGGTGTCGAGAGCCTGCTTTTAAATCAAGGCATAAAACCATTTTTCAAGCGCGAACGTCCGACTGTCAAAGGCGACTCGCGATTCAAGATTCGCAAGCCTCGTACTTCGAGTTTTCCTAGCGGGCATGCGAGCTCGGCTTTCTTCGCAGCAGTCGTATTAACAGGTTGGTCAACTGGCCCGACCATTGCGCTGTGGTTCGGTTTGGCGACCGTTGTCGCACTCAGTCGAGTCGCGGTTCGCATTCATCACGCCAGCGATATCTTTGCCGGCGCACTCATCGGCACACTCATGGGCGTACTCGCCCGCTTGGCTATTTCACTTTTTTAAGTTCGCAATGCGAACTGAAAATTTAGGCTTCTGGAGTTACAGCTACAGCGCTCGCAGTGAGCAACGACCGCACGTCTAACAACAAGTCGGCAACTTCACCAGTTGATACAAGTTCGCGCTGCAACATTTCGCGAAGCGCTTTGTCGATGACACTGAGGGCTTCGCCGATTACTGCTGTCTCGCGTGAATCTGTCATCTGATCTACCTTTCGATTGATTGAAGATTTATCAACTGCTTTTCGTTATGGCGAAGGCTAGTGCGCTCACCACACCAGACAACGTCATTGGCCAAAATCATGCCACACGGATGTCACACGGTTGTTGCTACTACCTCACCGAATGGCGACGACACAGACCTTGTGCGTAACATCACAATATGGAACTCGTCGGCAAAAACACTGTTGTGACAGGCGCCGCTAACGGCATCGGCAAAGCCGTCGCGCAAGAGTTTCACAAGCAAGGTGCACGAGTCGTGCTCGCCGACCGAGATAAAAATCTTTTGGACGAACTTGCAGCCGAACTAAACACCCAGCGCCCTGATTCGGCTCTCGCCTTTGCGTGTGATTTATCCACAGAGCAAGCCAATGCCGATCTTGTTGCCGCATCAAAAAAGTTTTTAGGTTTTGTCGACTTGTTTCACGCCAACGCCGGCGTCGCAATGGGCACCGACCTCACCAGCTCTGAGCGCGAATGGAACACATCGTTTGACATCAATGTTCATGCTCACCGCTGGGCTGTTAAATACTTGATCGACGACTGGCTTGCCGCAGGGCACGGCTATTTTGTCAGCACTGCTTCTGCTGCAGGTTTACTTACCGCAATTGGCTCGGCACCGTACTCGTTAACCAAGCATGCGGCGCTTTCGTTTGCCGAATGGCTATCAATCACCTACGGCAACCGCGGCTTGCGCGTGAGTTGTCTGTGTCCTCAAGGCGTGAACACAAATATGTTGCGGCGCTCGGACGAAGCAACAGCCGCCGACAACGGCAACGTTGTGCGAGCATCTGGTGCAGTACTTGAGCCCGAGCAAGTGGCAAAAATAGTTGCCGATTGTGTGCGCAACGAAACTTTTCTGATTCTTCCCCATCCCGAAGTTGCCCAATTTGTCGCCAAAAAAGCAACCGAGCACGAGCGGTGGCTTGCTGGCATGCGCAAACTTCAACTTCGCACTTTGGGCGTTTGAAAACTTCGTGAGTTTCGAAAACCGTCAACAAGCGCAACTAGTTTCAAGTCAGGCAATTGACGAATATCAAAACAACGGCGTTGTCTTGTTACGAAATGTAGTGAGTCGACAAATGATCGATGAACTTTCAATCGCGCTCGAAGAAAACATGAAATCGCCGGGCATTTGGGCCAACGAATATGCCGCCAACTCGCAACAAGGCAGATTCTTCGATGATTATGTCAACTGGTCACGCTTCGATGCGTACAAGACGAATGCACTCGAAGGTGTATTGCCACAAATTGCCCTGGCTTTGATGCGCAAAGACACCGGACATTTCTTTCATGAACACGTATTGGTCAAAGAGCCTGGCAATAACCAAGTCACGCCGTGGCACAACGACGAACCGTATTACGGCATCGACTCGTATAACAACGTCAGCTTGTGGGTGCCACTTGATCCGATTCCCGAAAAAATTGCGCTTCGGGCAATAACTGGCAGCCACAAGTGGAATAAAAAATTTATTCCAAGAAAATTCAAAGACCAAACGCCTTATGTGCTTAATGCTGATAGTTACGAACCACTGCCTGACGCAGAACTTCTCGACCGTTCAAGCGAAATCAATAGTTTTCCGGCGATGCCCGGCGACATTGTTGCATTCCACTTTCGAACTTTGCACAGTGCCCCTGCCACGACAACTCATGATGGCCGTCGACGAGTCGTGAGCTTTCGCTACACAGACAGCGCCGCGCAATGGGCCACGCGACCTTGGAAGACATCTCCGCCACTCGAAGCGCTTTCACTGCAACCCGGTGATCTCTTAAGCGACGATCGCTTTCCAGTTATCAGAAGAAATTAAGAATTAAAACTCGCCAGCGTTGAAGCTAATTCGCGCCACTGCGCACTTGGTAGCGAACCGAACTCACTCGACAAAACCTGAACGCTCACGTGTGAAGCGCCGGCATCAAAGTGATCGTTGATGCGCTTGACGATTGTTTCTAGAGTTCCCCAGGCGACGATTGCATCCACCATTTTGTCGCTTGGCAACTTGTCGGCACCACAAATCTCTTCGTCTGCCCAACCAAGTCGTTTTAAATTGTTCGCATAGTTTGGCAATCGGTTGTATGTCGCCATGTGTTTGCGCGCAGTTTCGCGTGCCGATGTGGCATTCGTATCAAACACCACGGCAATTTCGGGTGCCAACAGGGCTTCAGGTCCGAGTGCTTCGCGCGCCATCACCGTGTGTTCAACCGGCACGAAGTACGGATGCGCACCTAAACCGCGTTGAGCAGAAAGTTTCAACATCTTTGGCCCGAGCGCGGCCAAAACTCGACGTGGTGGCGTTGTTGGTTGCGCTGCAAAAAACACGGCGTTGTCCATTGCGTCGAGATACTCGACCATCGCTGAATACGGCTTTTCGTAGGTGCTTTGATGAACTTTTTCTGCCAAGTGTTGATGACTCGCACCAATACCCAACAAGAATCTGTCACCAAATTTTTCAGTAAGTGTCTTCCAGCCGGCAGCCATTGTCGTCGCGCTACGCGCATGCATCGACGCGATTCCGGTTGCCATGGTCAACTTTTTGGTCGCCGAAAGCAACAACCCGCATGAAGCAAAAGGTTCACGACCTACGGCTTCAGGCACCCACACACATCTAAAACCAAGTTCTTCAAGTTCAATGACTGCTTCTTGGGCTTTGGCCATTGGCTGCACATCTAAGTCAAAAGACCAGATTCCAACACGACCCAACCCAAAGTCATTGCGGTTTTTCATACCTAATCACCATAACTCAAAAAGCCAACACACATTGCGCCATGCCACTCAAAGTTCTCGCTTCGCTTTTAAGTTTCTTGTTGCTTCTCGTGTCATGTGCGAATTCAGATTTACAACGCGCCGATCTTGCCACGATCATAAAAGTCGTTGACGGCGACACGGTTGTTGTGAAGATTCAAAACAAAATTGAAACTCTTCGCCTGATCGGAGTCGACACACCAGAAACAGTTCATCCCACTAAAGGCGTCGAGTGTTTCGGGCCACAAGCATCTGGCTTCACCAAGACGGTTCTGAAGCCTGGCATCACGGTCAAACTTCTGCGCGACATCGAACCACGCGACCGCTACCAGCGATTACTGGTTTATCTGTTCTTGCCAGATGGCAAATTTTTTAATCAAATGCTCGTTGAACAAGGCTTCGCGCGAACGCTGAACATTGCACCAAACTCTGCATTCGCTGAATTACTAGCCAGTCACGAGTCAAGCGCGCGCAATCGACGAGTCGGTTTGTGGCTGTCATGTGAAAGGTAGCGTGACTTCGTGGCAATTTCACAGAAATCTCTTGTTGAACAACTCGGACACTCGCCGCATGCTCGACTCGTCATTCTTAGTTGCGACGACTTGGGCGCTTTTCATGCGGCGAACATCGGCGTCTACGACGCGATCAACAAAGGTGTTGCAACTTGCGCATCACTGATGGTTCCTGCGCCGTGGTCGCGCGACGCAATCAATCGCTATAACGGTGAAGACATTGGTGTGCACCTAACGCTCAACGCCGAACACGCCAACTATCGCTGGGGATCAATCACGAATTCATCTTCATTGTCTTCGGGTGAAGGTGGCTTTCCCCGCACGATTGACGATCTCTGGGAACACGCCGACCCTGCTGAAGTTCTTCGTGAATGCCGAGCCCAAATCGAACGCGCAATGGCTTGGGGGCTTGACCCAACACACTTGGCGCCGCACCTGACTGCAATTACATTGCGCCCCGAATTTTTTGATATCTATCTCGAGTTAGCAGTTGAGTTTCGATTGCCGATTCGGCTTCCGAGTTCAATTTCTGAAGAACGAGCTGGCTTCCCATTTCGAAAACTCGCTTCAGTAGAGGGCGTGCTGTTCCCAGACTTCTTCGACCACGACTGGCGTGCAGGTAGTCGCGAGAGAGTTCTTAAAAGTTTTAGTTCATTGCAACCTGGCGTTACTGAAATTCATGTGCAGCCCTGCATCGACACACCCGAGATTCGCGCTCTTGGTGACATCGCCCAAGACTGGATCAACGACTACGACCTCGTGGTCAATGACGACGAGGTTCGCGATGCGATTGCAGCTAGCGGCGCGACAATGATCGGCTTTCGCGAACTGCGCACGCTGATGCGCTCGCGCTGAAAACTTCTTAACGCGCTACTAGATACCTGCAAACAAGTCTGACTCAAGTTCGTCTTGAGTTGGCGAATAATTTGGCAAATGATTAGCAGCCAAGATCCAATCTTCAAACGGATACACCTCGGCGAGTTCTTCGTCGGTCAAACCAAACCAAAACGGTTCGTTTAGGTCTACTTGTGTGGCGTGTGCCTTGAGCGCACCTGAGCGTGCCCAAAAATATTGACCAACAGACATTTTCGTCGTGATGCGATGATCAAGATTAGGTCGGTCAAACCACTCTTCGTCATACGGCGATGAGCCACGTAAACGCAAAAGCGCTTCATGCACCGACCGCAACCGCACGCGCGACCAAACTGAGTAATACATCTTCAATGGTTGCCAAACTGGTCCGGCATTTTTATACCACGACGCATCGCCGGCACGTTCAAAAGCCAAGACGCTAATCTCGTGCACTTTCAAATGATCGGGGTGCAAGTAACCACGTTGATCATCGCTGTATGTCACAATCACTTGCGGCTTTTCAGCACGAATAATTTTCACGAGCCGTTCGGTGGCTTCATCGACGCCAGCCATGTGAAAACAATCGGGGTTCGAATTTGCCTCGCTCTCTGCCATGCCGGAGTCGCGATAACCCAACATATGTAATTTGCTGAAGCCGATCACTTCGACGCTCTTGTCTAATTCTTTTGGTCGCATTTCAATAAGTAGACGGCGCTGCGCATCTGGATCTAGTCCGTGAAACGGCATGCCGGGTTCTTTCAACGCAGGATTATTGACGTCGCCTTCTTCGCCACCAGTGCAGCACACCAACACTGTTCGCACACCCGACTCGGCATACTTGGCAAAAGTCGGTGCGCCCTTTGACGCCTCATCATCTGGGTGAGCATGAACGGTCAAAATACAAAGTGGGTTTCCTTGGCGATCGACTTGAGCGACTTTGGTCTTTGATCGATCGGCAACTTTCACCCCGTGAAGGATAGTGAGCGCTTCACACCAACACGATGACGTAACCTTAAACACAGTGATTCGCATTCAAAATCAAAGCCAAAATCAAATCGGTAATAAACACAATTTGCGAACCTTTTTGTTCGTACTCATGTCTGTACTCGCGCTTGCCGCCTGCTCTCGCGACGGTCGCGTGTTGCGCGACTCTGGGCCAGGTCAAGGTGAGTCAATCGCTATCGTCACAACGCCAGCAGATCCAAATTTAGATACAGAATCAACTGCTGCTGCCGAAAATCTTTTTTCTGTCAGCGGAACGTGGATTGACAGCGGCGCACTTGATCCACGTCACACTTGTAAAGGTTCGAACACTTCGCCTGCGCTGACGATCGCTAACGTGCCCGCCGGAACCGTAAGCCTGGCAATTTCGCTGACCGAAATCGCCAACCCCGATCAACCACTCTGGGTGGTGGCAAATATAGATCCAACTTTTTCAACAATTCAAGAAGGTGGCTTACCCCCTGGTGCAATCGTCGGTGCTGCATTCAACGGAGACAAAATCATTGACGGATATAGCGGTCCGTGCGTTACAGACAGTGAGATCCATGAGTTTGTCTTGGTGGTTTACGCAGTTGAACAAGTTCTTGAGTTTGCGCCCGAGCCGATGTCACTGGCTAGTTCAAAACTTTTGCTGCAAGCGATTCAAGGTTCGGCGTTCGATTCTGCCGAGACTCGATTTTTCGTTCAAAACCCATAACCACGCCTGCTGGTCTGCCAAGATTTAGGCATAGACCAAAACGTTGCCTCCCTGCCGATCTCGTTGTTCGAGACGGACAATGACGCCAGATTGGTCGCCGCAAACGATGCATTTCGGGCTCTTGCTCTGGCGGGAGCACCGCTTGTGGTTGGTAGCGCACCGTGGGTGAACGCTCAACCTGCCGAGCGAACCGCAGCCGAGCGCGCATGGCAACTCGCAAAACAAACTGGTGCCGGTTTCAATTTCGAATTTCGCTTATGGCAACCCAATGGAGACATCACATGGGTTTTAGTTTCGCTGCAAGCCCAAAAAAATAGCTCAGGTGTCGTTGCTAGTTACATCGGCACAGCGCACGACGTAACTCAATCAGTCACCCGTCGCGTGCTGAGCGAACAACTTATTGGCTTGCTTGATGCATCGCACGATGCAGTTTTGGTTTTTGATCGCACGGGCTCGTTGATGTTCGCCAATGACTACGCACAACAACTTGTCGGCAAACACGAGACGCCCGGGCTCGGCGACGCTGCGGTGCAAACTTTTATTCAGGCAATACGCGACCAGATACCGCGAGAACTGATTTCAAGTACAACTTCAAATCGATGGCAAGGCGAAGTGGGCTTTCGGGGTGCCGATTCAATCATGCGCACGCTTGACGTTGTTCTGCAGATCGTGCGCGACGCGAACGGCACGATTGAGCACTACTCGGCGATTGCACGCGATATCACCGAGTCAAAGCAAACCCAAGACGAACTCCAACGACAAGCAACACACGACGCCTTAACTAACTTGCCAAATCGTGTTTTATTCTTGCGCAAACTTTCAGAGGCACTTGACCGCTCACGCACGCTCAAACGGGGCGTGACAGTACTGTTCGTAGATCTTGACAAACTGAAAGACGTCAACGACACGATCGGTCATGGAGTTGGCGATCAACTGATCGTCAACATGTCGAAACGACTAGTCAGCGCCACTCGACCATCAGACGTCGTGGCTCGAATTGGTGGCGACGAATTTGTAATTTTGTGCGACGGTCTCGGCGATGAACAGATCGCCATGGACGTTGCCAATCGAATGCGCGCTGCGGTGACGGGACAACAAATTTTGCAAGGATTCGAAATTGAAACAAGTGCCAGTATCGGCATCGCCATGGCTAACTCAACTTTGCTCGCTGAAATGTCAAGCGCCGATGCGGCCGTAACTCTTTTACATCACGCCGATAGCGCGATGTACCGCGCCAAACAACGAGGCCGCGGTCGTTGCGAAATGTACAGCGAAGAAATGAGCGCAAACGCTCGAGAAAAAAGTGCGCTCAGCTCACAACTCGAGCGTGCACTTGCCACCGAACAACTCTTTTTGGTTTATCAACCAATTGTTTCGACACATACGGGGCGCATCGCTGGAGCCGAAGCACTTTTGCGCTGGCAACACCCAGATCGTGGTGTTCTCACTCCGCCTATTTTTCTCTCGCTCGCCGAAGAGTCTGGATTAATCGGTCCCATCGGTGATTGGGTCACACGAACAGCCTGCGCAGACATGCGAACATGGCTCGACTCGGGCTCGATTGATGCGTCATTCGTGATGCACATCAATGTTTCGGCGCGCCAGTTAGGTGACGCCACTTTTGTTGAACGCACCATGGCTGCACTGCGTGACGCCAAACTTGAGCCGCATCAAATTGACCTTGAAGTAACCGAGCCAACATTGTTAGACGACAAAGGCGGCGTAGTGCGAACGCTCAACGCGCTGAAGCGCCATGGATTAAAGATGGCGATTGACGATTTCGGAACGGGTTTTTCTTCGCTGGTGAATTTACGAAACTTCGCCGCCGACTATCTCAAATTAGATGGCACGTTTATCCGCGATATTGGCAGCCAAGGTGGCGACGACCCAATCGTGCGTTCGGTTATTCAGTTGGCGCACTCACTGAATATGTCGGTTGTTGCCGAGTGGGTAACGACACAAGATCAAGCGCAGCGTTTAAAACTTTTGGGTTGCGACTTCGTGCAAGGCAACATGATCGGCAACCCAGTTGTGGCGACGGAGTTTGGCGCAAAACTTGTTCAAGCTCGCGCGAGCTAACTGGCGTTAGTCGCCAACTTCGGGTGCTGGCGCTGGAGCCAGACCGCCAAAGAACGCAAGCACTGGCGCCGAGCCCTCGCCTAGTTTGAGAATTGAATTACCCGCGACACTGTCGCTGTAAACATCTAGCGAATACCGACTGATATCGCCCTTGGCCGCAGGTCGCATCTTTTTGGCGAATTCAGTCAAATCAAGATTCTGATCTGTGATGATTGCGCCGGTAACGCCAGCAAATGCACTCGAAACCGTATACGGGTTGGAGAGAACTCGAGACAATCCAGAATTCAACATCGCGGCGATGAATTTTCGCTGGCGTTTGCCACGACCAATGTCAGATGAGCCGTCGATCTTCCATTCGTTGTCTATTTTTGTTTCAAAGTATCGGCTGCGCGCAAATGCCAGAGCTTGCACGCCGCCCAAGTTGTTGCAACCGGGTGTCATAAACAAACCAGTGTTCTTGTCGCGAGATGGATATTGCACACATATCTCAACGCCACCAATCGCATCGACTAGACCCTTAAACCCTTGAAAATTGATTTCCAAATAGTGATGAATCGGAATATTGAAGTTGTTTTGCATCGTGCGCACCAGCACATCGGAGCCTTCTTGATATGCGGTGTTGATTCGCGCAGTATTCTCGCCATCTCCGAGTCGCACCCAAAGGTCACGCGGAAACGAAAGCAAAGCCCCCGCCCCCGTGGCGATGTCGTAGTGAAAAACCATCAGCGTGTCGCTTCGCCGACCCGAGACATCGCCCTCGTTACCCATTGTCAAAAAGTCTGGATCGTTCGGGTCTGCTCCTTCGCGCGAATCTGATCCCACGAGCAAATAGTTTTCAAAACCGGCACTCGGCGCCGACAAGGCTGAAGTTGCCTCAAGGTCACGTTGCACAGTGTCAAGTTGGCTGTTTGTTGCTGAAACAATCTGCCTTGCGCCGGCAATGCTGACAACAGCAAAGATCGCCAAGGCTGCAAGCAGTGCGGTCTTGTTTTTAACTGTGTTGGTTGTCAAAAATTTCGTACTGCGCGCCATGCAGATACAAAGTTACTCTTCAATCGCATCGCGAAGGTGCACTACATCTCCGGTGTCAATCACACGCATGTCAGCACCAACCTGAACAACTAGTCGACCTTGCAAATCAAGAGCGGTCGCCTTGCCTTCAATCATCTCGCCATTCGTAAGTTCGACTCGCACTAATTTGTTGAGAGTCGCCAATCCATCGACGTATTCGTCGTGAAGTGCCCGACTTGAAAGTTGCTCAACAATATTTATCTGTTCAAGCAGCACCCGCAATAAATCGACCGGCTCGAGCGAACTAGATACGGCGAGATCTTTAAGTTTTGCTGCTTGGTCTGGTGCCCAGCCGATGTTTATTCCGATGCCAACAACAATGAAAGTTTGTCCAGCGTCAGCAACACTCAACATGCCACCAAACTTTTTTGAATCAATCAGCAAATCATTTGGCCATTTCAACTTTATTGATTCGGCAAATTTTTGCGTAGTCACAAAACTTCGGCATGCACGCACTGCCGAGACGGCGACAACCCGCTGGCACTGAGCAATCTCAGGTTGATCGTCACCAGACGACTTACGGAACAAAAGCGACAACAATAAATTTGCGCCAGCCTTTGCTTCCCATGTGCGATCTAATCGACCGCGACCCGCGGTCTGATTGTCGGCCATCAAAGCGCTGTGGTGTGTTGCCCCAGCTTGGGCTTGAGTGAAGAGATCGGCGTTTGTACTGCCCGTCTCAGCGACTCTTTGCACTATCCAGTTGTGTGGCAAGGCTTTTTGCCAGTTGTCAGAAGTGCTTGTCATCGGCGAGAATAGTACCTCGTGCTTAAGAAAATCCTGATCGCCAATCGTGGCGAAATAGCCGTCCGGGTTATCCGCACCGCCAGAGAGATGGGCATCGCGACAGTGGCTGTTTATAGCGAACTTGATCGCAACGCTCTACATGTTCGGCTCGCCGACGAGGCCTACGCATTAGGCGGTCAGACCGCCGCCGAAAGTTACTTGAAGACGGATGCAATCATCGACGCGATCAAGCGCAGCGGTGCAGACGCAGTCCACCCTGGCTACGGATTCTTCAGCGAGAACGCCGACTTTGCAAAAACAATCACCGACATGGGTGTCGCATTTATCGGTCCACCACCCGCAGCAATCGTCGAGATGGGCGACAAAGTTTCTTCACGCAAAGCGGCACTACGTGGTGGCGCACCAATTGTTCCTGGCACAACCGAGTTCTTGAAGAGCGCCGACGAGATTTCAAAATTCGCAAAGAGTCATGGTTTCCCAGTCGCGATCAAAGCTGCTTACGGTGGCGGCGGTCGCGGAATGAAAGTCGTGCACGACGAAAAAAGCGTCAAAGAAGCAATGGAGTCTGCGCAACGAGAATCAAAAGCGTTTTTTGGCCGCGACGAAATCTACGTTGAGAAATACCTTTCGTGGCCACGACACATTGAAATTCAACTTGTCGGAGACACTCACGGCAACGTCGTTTGGATTTCTTCACGTGACTGCTCGGCGCAGCGCCGTCACCAAAAACTGATCGAAGAAGCTCCGGCACCTTCCCTGCCCGAGGGCGTCGAAGACGAAATGGGCGCCGCTGCCGTCAAGGCCGCCAAGGCCGTCGGATACTTCAATGCCGGCACGGTTGAGTTCATCTATCAAGACGAAGAGTTTTTCTTTCTCGAGATGAATACTCGTCTTCAAGTAGAACATCCTGTATCTGAGTTGATTACCGGCATCGACCTAGTTGAATGGCAAATCAGAGTTGCTGCAGGCGAAAAACTGCCAATGACTCAAAAACAAGTTTTAGCCGCGCGTCGCGGTCACGCAATCGAAATTCGCATCAACGCCGAAAACCCAACAGCCGGCAAATTCTTGCCATCTCCTGGCACGATTACCAAACTCACGACTCCAGATGGTTTTGGTGTTCGCTTTGACGGCGGCTACGAAGCTGGCGACACTGTCAGCCAGTATTACGACAACTTGATTGGCAAACTTATTGTCTGGGGCAAAGATCGCCCGAGCGCAATTGCCCGAACGATTCGCGCGCTCGAAGAAACAAAAGTCGAAGGTTTACACACGACGATTCAGGCCGACCTCGCGATCTTGCGTCATCCAGATTTTGCGGCGACAAAACATTCAACTAAATGGGTTGAAGAAACCTTGGATCTTTCAACTCTGGTTTCTACAACTGGAGAAATACAAGCCAACAGTGAAGGCCTCGTCGAGAAGTCAACCGTCGTCGAGGTCAACGGCAAGCGATTTGACGTCAAAGTTTGGGTTCCACCATTCGCTGGCACTGGCGCACCGACCACAAAAACTCGCTCGGCTTCGCGTGGCGCAAACCAATCTGCTGCCGCGGCAAGCGGAACAATTACGGCCCCAATGCAGGGCACGGTAATCAAACTTCTCGTCAATGTGGGCCAAACCGTGGCTCAAGGTGATGCTGTTTTGGTTCTGGAGGCAATGAAAATGGAGAACCAGATTCAAGCCGACAAAGCGGGCACAGTCGCCAAGGTCAATTGCAAAGCTGGCGACACAGTTGGTGCTGGCGATGTTTTGTTGGTCATTGAATAACCTCTTCGCTGTCAATAGCCGCGCTGAATTACAGTTGAAAGTCAGCACAGCCAAGTAATTATTCGAAGCGAGAAAAGTGACAGAACAACCGACCAGCCCAGATACTTCTTCAGACGAAAAATCTGAGGCTGAACGCAGTAGCGGCTTCGCACTCGAACGCAATCGTCGACTGACGGCTGTCAACGAACTGAGAGCAGCCGGAGCAAATCCGTATCCGTATCGGTTCGATCGCACGCACACTCTCGGTGAATTGCGCGAAATGTTTTCGTCGCTTGAGGCTGGCAACGAAACCGAAACAGTTACATCGGTCGCTGGTCGAATCATGCTCAAACGCGATCAAGGCAAACTGATCTTCATTACGATCCGTGATCGCAGCTCAGATCTTCAACTTTTCATCTCAAAAGCATCTGTTGGTGATGCCGAATTTGACGCAATCAATAATTTAGATCTCGGCGACTGGGTTGGTGCCCACGGTTCTGTGATGACGACTCGTAAGGGCGAACTGTCTGTAAAAGTCACCGCGCTTCAACTACTTTCAAAATCGTTACGTCCGCTCCCCGACAAGTTTCACGGGCTAACCGATGTCGACACTCGATATCGGCAGCGATACGCCGACCTGATCGTCAACGACGAAGCACGCCGAGTCTTTGAAGTTCGTCACGCAACTATCGCCAGCTTTCGCACAACACTTCGCGAGCGCAGTTACATCGAAGTTGAAACACCGGTGTTGCACATGGAAGCAGGTGGCGCTCAGGCTCGCCCATTTCTTACCCATCACAACACGCTCGACATGCAGCTCTACCTGCGCATCGCTCTTGAACTTCATCTCAAGCGCCTGATCGTTGGCGGCATGGAACGCGTATTTGAAATTGGGCGCGTATTTCGTAACGAAGGTATCTCGACTCGACATAATCCAGAGTTCACGATGATGGAGTCTTACCAAGCATTCGCCGATCACACCGATGTAATGGATCTAACAGAAGCACTAATTCGAAATGCTGCTCGCGATGCCCTCGGCACGACAGTCGTGACTATCCGCGGAACAGAGTGCGACCTCGCCAAGCCTTGGCGCAAAGTGCGAATGATCGACCTCGCGAGCGAAGCAGTCGGCGAAAAAGTTCATCCCTCGATGCCAGTCGATGCGTTGCGCGCGATTGCCAAGAAGCACAACATCAACTTCGAGACGCGTTGGGGTTCAGGAAGAATTATCGAAGAAATCTTCGCCGAAAAGTCTGAATCAACGCTGATTGAGCCGACGTTTGTCACGGGTCATCCGGTTGAAATTTCGCCGCTCGCGCGAGTTGATCGCAATGATCCGTTCTTGACCGAGAGATTCGAATTGTTCGTCGGCACTCATGAACTCGCCAACGGCTTTAGCGAGCTAAACGATCCGATCGAACAACGCGAGCGCTTCGCCGAAGAGGCCAAATCAAAAGCAGCCGGCAATCTCGAAGCCGGCACAGTTGACGAAGATTATTTGCGTGCTCTCGAGTTCGGTCTTCCTCCAACAGGCGGCCTCGGCATCGGCATTGACCGCCTTGTGATGTTGCTCAGCGGGGCAGGCAGCATCAAAGATGTAATCCTGTTTCCAACTTTGCGTCCAGAGGTTTTTGAACAATGAACCAGACTCGCCGTGCTTGGGGTGTTGGTGTCGCAACGGTTTCTGCGAGTGATGTCGTTCTTGATGTTTACTTTCGCAAACTCGGCTGGGGTGACGAGACACCACAAGAGCATTTAGTTTCGTTGCCAGAAGCACACACAGATCCGCGTCGTGGTGTGGGCATCGTGCCAACCAACATCTCAATTGACACGAGCGTGGCCCCGAAAGACGCCATCGACGCTTACTTGCGTTTGCATTTAATGTCGCATCGACTTGCGTTGCCCAACTCGATGAACCTTGACGGCATCTTCGGATTATTGGCCAATGTTGTCTGGACATCTCTTGGACCAGTGCCGATCGACTTGATAGATGAAGTCACTTTCAATGTGCGTCGTCGTGGCGAGCACCTGACAATTCACGGTGTCGATAAATTTCCGCGCATGACCGATTACGTAGTGCCGACTGGCGTACGGATCGCCGATGCATCTCGTGTGCGACTCGGCGCTCATCTCGCCGCCGGCACAACCGTGATGCACGAAGGTTTTTGCAATTTCAATGCCGGCACACTCGGCACGTCGATGGTTGAGGGTCGCATCTCGGCCGGTGTCGTTGTCGACGACGGCTCTGACATCGGTGGAGGCGCTTCAATCATGGGCACGCTTTCTGGGGGCGGCAAAGAAGTGATCCGCGTTGGCAAGCGTTGTCTACTTGGCGCAAACAGCGGGCTCGGCATCAGTCTCGGCGACGACTGCATCATCGAGGCCGGTCTTTATGTCACCGGTGGCACTCTGGTCAAACTTCCTGACGCCACAATCGTCAAGGCCCGCGAACTTTCGGGCGCGAACAATTTGCTATTCCGCCGCAACAGCCAAACAGGTGCTGTCGAAGCGTCACAACGCACCGGCTCATGGGGCGGCCTCAACCAAGCCCTCCACAAAAACTAAAATCTCATCTCTATGAACTTTGAGGCGCTGAGAGAACTAGTTAAGGCGCGGCGCACAGACATGATGGTCGACAAAGACCGAGCACTTGACAATGGCACGCTCGAAAAGTTGTGCGAACTTGCGATGTGGGCACCAAATCACAAAATGACGTTTCCTTGGAAGTTTGCCGCCATCACCGACAATGCCCGCGAACGTCTCAGCAACTGTGTTGCCGATGCAATGGCTCGCGAGGGCGACAAGCCTGAACGCGTTGCAAAGGCCCGCACAAAGTTTCAACGCGCCCCAGTTATTTTGATCGTCGGCAGCGAATCTGGTGACACACAATTGCGAACTGAAGAAAATCGCGATGCGGTCAGCGCGGGTATTCAAAATATCTTGCTTGGTGCAACGACTTTGGGTCTGGCAAGTTTTTGGTCAAGTTGCCCTCGTGGTGCCAACGACGACGTGGCTGAATTTTGCAAGTTTCCAAAGGGCACACACATTACGGCGATGATCTATCTCGGCCACCCCGAACGCCAAGCACCAGTGATCAAAAGACCACCGGCGAAAATCACGCTTATCGCCGACTAACTCGGCTGATAAACCCCGAATACTTCGCGCAAAACGTCGCTGACTTCACCCAACGTCGCGTTTGCGCGCAACGCATCTTTCATCGGATACAAAATGTTGTCGCTCCCCTGCGCCGCGCTCTTCAACTTGGCTAAAGCCGCCGTCACATCGGCTTGACTTCGCGATGCACGCAGTTTTGCCACTCGTGCAATCTGACTGCGCTCTAACTCAGGGTCAACTTTCTTTGGCACAAACTTTTCTTCTGACTCGGCGACAAATTTGTTGACGCCCACTAAGACACGTGAGCCATCGTCAATCGACTTCGTATACGAATAAGCCGACTCATCAATTTCGCCAACTTGGAAACCCGACTCAATCGCCTGCACGGCGCCACCCATTTGCTCGATGCGCTCGATGTACTCCCACGCAAGACGCTCTACTTCGTTGGTCAACGACTCGACGTAATACGAACCAGCCAAAGGATCAGGCGTATCTGTGACGCCACTTTCGTAGCCAATTATCTGTTGGGTTCGCAACGCAATGCGAGCCGCATCTTCGGTTGGCAAACTCAACGCCTCGTCAAACCCGTTGGTGTGCAAACTCTGCGTGCCACCCAAGACTGCCGCCATGCTCTGCACAGCGACTCGAACGATGTTGTTTTGCGGCTGCTGCGCGGTCAATGTCGAGCCACCAGTTTGGGTGTGAAAGCGCATCAAAGCACTTGCTGGGTTTTTCGCACCAAATCGCTTGGTCATAATCGTGTGCCACATTCGTCGACTTGCGCGAAACTTTGCCACTTCTTCGAAAAAATTGTTGTGCCCGTTCCAAAAGAAACTCAAACGAGGCGCAAAATCATCGACGTCGAGACCCGAATCAACTGCAGCTTGCACGTATGCAATCGCATTTGACAAAGTAAACGCCAACTCTTGAACGGCGGTGCTACCTGCTTCACGAATGTGATATCCGGAGATTGAAATCGTGTTCCACTTCGGTATGTGCTTGGCGCAATACGCAAAAATATCGGTGATCACACGCATTGACGGGCGCGGCGGATAAATATAAGTACCACGCGCAATATATTCTTTCAATAAGTCGTTTTGAATTGTTCCAGAAATTTCAGTCGACTTGACACCACGTTCTTCGGCGACAAGTTCGTATAGCAGTAACAACACTGACGCGGTCGAGTTGATCGTCATTGACGTCGTTACTTTGTCGAGCGGCAAGTCGGCCAACAGCACTCGCATGTCTTCGATCGAGTCGATCGCTACGCCAACTTTGCCTACTTCGCCTGCTGCACGCGGATGATCACTGTCGTAACCCATTTGGGTCGGCAAATCAAACGCGCACGACAACCCTGTCTGTCCCGCATTGAGCAAAAACTTGAACCGCTCATTTGTGTCAGCAGCCGTGCCGAAGCCTGCGTACTGACGCATCGTCCAAAGTCGTTCACGATGCATGGTTGGATAAATTCCACGCGTATACGGTGCAGCCCCAGGCACACCCAAAAGTTCGGGGGCATCAAAATCGTTTAACGACTTTGCGGTGTATAACGGCTCGACTGAAATTCCAGAATCAGTTTTCTTTTCAATCACTGGTTTACCAGTCGTCTTTTTCTCAGCCATAGTTGCGCCTTTAAGGCTACGAGTTTGGTCGCTTCGCAGCGAGCACAGAGATCTCCATCAACCACTCTGGCTTTGCCAATGCAGGCACTGTCACAAGCGTGCTTGCAGCTCGATGCCCGCTCAACGCTGCATCACGCGCGGCCATCACTGACTTCAACTTCTGCTCAAGCTCGGCCGAGTTTGGAGAATTAACAACATAAGTCGTGACCGAAATGACATCGCCAAGAGACATGCCACCCTCTTTCAAAATCGACGCGATGTTTTGCCACACAACCCCAGCCTGTTCGGCGATTGTGCTCGGCACACTGCCGTCTTTGCGTGTCGGCACAACCCCAGAAGTTACGACAAGTTCAAATCCTGCTGGCACGTGCACTCCATGGGCATACTGCGCCGCTGGGGCCGCCATTTCAACGGGAGATAATTCGCGTGGCTTAGTCAAGACATCTCACGATAAGCCATAATTGACTAATGAGCAAGAAAGCCGTTGGCAACGAAAATCTCGCCGACATCGATGTGCTTGAGAGAATTCAACAGCGCGTGTTGTGGCTTGCAGTGCGTATGGTCGACTACGCCAATCGCGAACGTGAAATACCGCCGGCCCCAGGCGGAAGAGATGCCGAGTTCAACGTAAAAGTTGGTGGCCACATGGCAAGCAGTGCATCGGTAGTCAGCATCATGACTTCACTTTGGTTCGGTCATTTAAATGGTGACGACAAAGTTGCCGTCAAACCGCACGCTTCGCCGATCTTTCATGCGATTAAATATTTGACCGGCGAACTCGACAAGTCGTATTTGAAACGACTTCGCACTCTTGGTGGTCTGCAGAGTTACCCGAGTCGCACCAAAGATCCAGATGTTGCCGACTTTTCAACTGGCTCAGTTGGCCTTGGTGCGGTCGCCCCATTGTTTGCGTCGATGGTGCGCAGATATGTAGACGCACACTTCACTGCTCGACCAACCGCGCGATTCATTGCCCTTGTCGGCGACGCCGAACTTGACGAGGGCAACATTTGGGAAGCAATCGCCGATCCGTCTCTGCAGGGTCTTGGCAACGTGATGTGGATCGTTGACGCCAATCGCCAAAGCCTCGACCGTGTCGTACCTGGTATGAAAATTAAAAAACTTGCAGGCTTTTTTGCCGATGCAGGTTGGCACGTGATTGAAGCCAAGTATGGCCACAAGTTGCAAGCCGCATTTGCCCAACCTGGCGGCGAAGCATTGCGCGACTACATCGATGACATGTCAAACGAGCGATACCAAAGTTTGTTCGCCGTTTATGGATCAGCACTGCGCCAAAAATTTCTTGACGGCGCACCAGCCGAAGTTGTTGCATTCATCAACGATGTTTCAGACGATGATCTCGCGCCACTCGTCCAAAACCTTGGTGGCCACGACATCGAAATGTTGCTCGACGCCTATCGCGAGTGCGACCTTGTCACTGATAAACCGAGCGTTGTTTTTGCCTACACCGTCAAAGGCTGGGGATTACCAATTGCCGGCGACCCACTCAACCATGCGGCGTTACTTTCTGAGAATCAAATCAATGACCTGCGCAAGCGCAATGGCCTGACTCTCGAAAACGAATGGGACCAATTCGAAAAAGACAGCGAGGAAGACAGGGTTTGTAGCGCTGTTGGTGGAGACATCAACAACAAGCAACTGCCAGAGCGCCCCGTTCTACAGATTCCAAACGAAGTCAGTTTGGCAATCGGTAAAAAACCTGTTTCAACACAAGAAATTTTTGGGCGACTACTAACCGGTCTGGGTGCAATCGAACCGATTGCCGAACGAATGGTCACGATGTCGCCAGATGTCAGCGTCAGCACAAACCTTGGTGGATGGATCAACAAGTTTGGCGTATTCAGTTCTGACGAACAACCAAATTATTTGGGCGACGATCGACTTCTGCGTTGGAACGAAGGGCCACAAGGTCGACACGTCGAACTTGGTCTTAGCGAAATGAACTTGTTTTTGGCGTTGCATGCATTCGGGCTCGGCCATGAACTTCACGGCGAACACTTGCTACCAATTGGCACGGTTTACGATCCGTTCGTCTGTCGCGGTCTTGATGCACTCATCTACGCGCTGTATAACGGTGCAAAATTTATTTTGGTTGGCACACCATCTGGTGTCACGCTTGCACCCGAAGGTGGCGCGCACCAAAGCACCGTGACGACATCGCTCGGTCTCGAGTTGCCGAACATGACTTATGCCGAGCCGTGTTTCGCGCGCGCACTCGACTGGCTGATTTGCAACGGCCTCGATCGCCTCAGCCGACCGGATGGCGACAGCATGTATCTGCGACTTTCAACTCGACCGATAGATCAGACACCGTTTGAAGAACTCATGGCAACTCGCGGTGCAGATGCATTACGCGCCGACGTCTTGGCAGGTGGATACAGATTGCACGAACCGAATGCAAATCAAATTGCAGATTTGGTTATCGCCGCAACTGGCAGTGTCGTACCCGAAGCAGTTGCCGCCGCAAAACTTCTCGAGACCGAAGGCATCAACGCACTCGTGCTCGACATCTGCTCTCCTGATCGCATTTATCGCGGCTGGCGCACCGCACAACAAAATGCAACCCGCAGCGGTGTTACAACGCGCGATGTCGGCCACTTCGGTGCGCTGCTCACAGAGACTGAGCGTCGCCTACCGATTCTCACGGTGCAAGATTCTGCAAGCCACTCTTTGGCTTGGCTGGGTTCGGTTTTCGGCGCTCGAACGGTGCCTGTTGGCGTTGACGAATTTGGTCAATCGGGCACAATCGCCGAACTTTACGGCACTTTTGACCTGTTGCCAGAGCAACTCGTCAACGCGGCACTACTCGCCTTGTCGTAACCTAAAGTCATGGCAATCATCGAGAACCAGACCAGCACAAAAAAGAAGATAGACGGCGTCGAGTTAACGCCGAAAACTGTCGCACAACTCGCACCACCAAAATTTGCAACCCTCGAACAAGAGCGTCAGCACCGCAAAGAAAAACTTGCCGGTGCAATGCGAATTTTCGGTCGCCTCGGTTTTGGCGAAGGCGTGGCAGGCCACATCACTGTGCGCGACCCTGAGTTCACAGATCATTTTTGGGTCAACCCTTTTGCTAAAAGTTTTCGATACATGCGAGTCAGCGATTTAATTCTCGTCAACCATGACGGTGACGTCGTTTATGGTTCTCAGCCCGTGAACCGCGCGGCGTTTTGTATTCACGCGGCGATTCACCAAGCGCGTCCAGATGTAATTGCTGCCGCCCACGCTCACTCACCATTCGGTAAGTCTTGGTCGTCGCTAGGACGCAAACTTGACCCGATCACACAAGACTCGTGTTACTTTTACGAAGATCACACTGTGATCACCGAACAAGGCGGAGCAGTCGTCCTCGAAATTTCTGCAGGACAAGAAATTGCCGCGAAGTTTCCAAAAGGCAAAGCTGCCATTCATCAAAACCACGGGCTATTCACGGTCAGCGACACTGTTGATGCAGCGGCATTTTGGTTCATCACAATGGAGCGAACATGCCAAGCTCAACTGATGGCCGAAGCCGCAGGCACGCCAAAATTGATTCCGCATGAGATGGCGAGTTACACCCGAGAACTAACTGGTTTTCCCGCTGCAGGTTGGTTGCAGTTTCAACCATTGTGGGAAGAAATCTGTCGCACTGATCCAGATCTCTTCGATTGAGTTCTAGCACCGCTCCACGCGGACTATCTCGCATCGCGAACACCGCGCCGCCAGAAGCACTATTTGTTGTTTCTGCGGCGGGTCAATATTGTGGCGCAGTTATCGCTGTGCGTCTATTCGACGATCTCGCTCCGGCCAGCGTCGCCTGGCTTCGTGTGATTGGCGCGGCGGTTGTGCTCATCGCATTTTCTTATCCGTCGCTCAAAAAAGGTGGCAGTTGGTCGCGCGAGCAACTTATAGCCGTCAGCCTTTTTGGCATCTCGACGGCGTTGATGAACCTGTTTTTCTATTTGGCGATTCAACATCTTGACCTAGGCAAAGGTGTCGCTATTGAATTCATTGGACCAATTACCGTTGCGGCACTTCGCACCCGCACGACACGCAATGCATTGGCGTTGGTTTTGGCAGTCGTTGGGGTGGTGATTTTGTCGGGGCTTGAACTTGGCAATGAACCACTTGGGCTTATTTACATTTTTTTAGCTTCGATCATGTGGGCTTTATATATAGTCATCGGTTCTAAAGTTGCGGGCTTTGATCGCGGTGTGTCGGGGCTCGGCATCGGTCTGTTAATCGGCGCACTTTTCATTGCTCCGTTTGGTGCGCCATCAAGTGGCCCAGCATTTCAAACACCGTGGATCTTGGCGACGTGTGTTCTCGTTGGTATTTTGTCAAATGCAATCGGCTATGGCATTGATCAATTCACACTTCGACGAATTCCAGTGCGACGATTTTCTGTGCTGCTCGCGTTGCTTCCAGTAACTGCAACAGTCTTTGGATTAATTTTTCTCAATCAAGTGCCAAGTATCACAGATTTAATCGGCATCGGATTCGTGTTGATTGGTGTTGTTGTGCAACAACGCGACACGCTTCCACCAACCGAAGTCGTCGCCTAACTAGCAACTCTTTCGTAGTAGACTGTTTGCGCGGGCGAGGGAGTTCTAATTCTCTATGCGCATATCCCCAATTAAACGATGCTTCGTCGTTCTCATCGGTCTGGCAACTCTTGTTGCAGGCCTCTCACCTGCTCGCCCTGCATCAGCGCAAGAAGGTCAACTTCCAGGTGGAGTTATTATCTACGGTCGCGGATTCGGTCACGGTCGCGGACTTAGTCAATATGGCTCTTACGGTTGGGCCACCGTGCACGGCTGGTCATGGGAGCAAATCCTCGATTTTTACTATGGCGGAGCAACCGGCAACTCGCGCTCAATGCTCGAAGCACCAAACCAGGAGATGACCGTTTGGCTCAGCGTGATGAATGCCAAACAGACTGGTGTTGTCTCAGATTCAGGCACAATGCGCCTGCTTGAAGACCCCGACCAGGGTCGACGCTTTACAAGCATGGTGGCGCGCGAAAAGTCAGGCGCCCAAAGGGTTTACCAAGTTTGGGGTTCAAACCAGCGCAAGTGTTTGAACGAGTCAGACTCGCCTGAAGCAGCAGGTTTTGCCCTGCTCGGTGAGTTCAACGAAACTGCATCGTTCGTGACAAACGCCAGCCAAGATCCGGCGGCAGCGGCGCTCGACACAGTTGGGCTCTGCGAACCAAAATCGTCTTCACTGAATCAAGTTCGCTACTACCGCGGAATCGTGCGAGCGATGAACAATTCAAAAAACGAAAATCGCACCATCAATATTGCTCAACTTAACGACTACTTGCGTGGCGTCGTTCCGCGCGAGTCACCTGCGTCATGGGGCGATGCGGCCGGCGGTGCAGGCATGAACGCTCTTCGAGCTCAAGCGGTTGCCGCTCGTTCATATTCAGTTACAGAAAATCGCTACGCGGGTCTTGCCAAGACGTGTGACACCCAGGACTGTCAGGTTTATGGTGGCGCCGCTCTTCGAACTTCTGTAAATGCTTCACCGTCTGTTTTAGAAAGTGCCAACACCGACCGTGCTGTTGCTGAGACGACTGGCGTAATTATTCGCACACCTCAAGGTGCTGTCGTGCGAACTGAGTTCTCTTCTTCTAACGGTGGCCGCACTGCAGGTGGCACATTTCCTGCGCTCGTTGATGCCGGCGATCTCTCTGCAGATAGTTCGTTGATGGTCTGGACGCGCGCATTTTCAGCCGCACAAATTGTCGCCAAGTATCCACAGATTGGCATTCTCACTGGTGTGACAACTGCAAATGACGGCCTCGGCGGCGACTGGGGCGGCTACACACTTGATGTAACAATCTCTGGCACCGCCGGATCAGTAAAAGTTTCTGGTTGGTCATTTCGCACGTCGTTCGCACTCCCCGCCCCATGGTTCGGTGCCACGCCAGTTTTTGGTGCGCCACTTGAATCAGGCGTCGTTGGTTCAATGTTGTTCGTCGGCGACTCGATCGGTCAAAGCATCGCCCCAGAATTCGCCGCCATTGTCTCCCCCGCGTATCCATCAATCAACTTTCAGGCGATCAACAACCGTTGCATGGTGGGTCCGTCGTGCGTAACCCCAGACAAAGGTCAACCTGACGCAATTGGTGTAGTCAACTCTCTCAGCGCCGAACAGTTCCCCACCGTGGCAATTGTGCAACTCGGATACAACGACGACCCAAACACGATGGCCAGCGATGTAACTCAGGTCATAAACGCACTTAACGCGCGCAATGTGCAACGCATCATCTTCGTCAATCTTTCAACACGTCGTGCATCACAAAATTACGCCCTTTCAAACGCGGCGCTTGTTGCCGCTGCCCAAACAAACCCGAATGTTTCTGTTCTTGACTGGAACGCAGCAAGCAGCGATCCATCGGCATCACGTTGGTTTTCTGATGACGTACATTTAACAACAACTGGTCGCGCCGAATTCACGCTGTTCTTGCGAAATCAGCTCGATTCGTTGCGCGCTCAAGGCTTGATCACTCCGAATCCTGACAGTGTTTTACCTCTTGCAGTACCACTCACTTCTGGCAATAAAGGTGAGCCCGTATCTGAACTGCAAAAAGCACTCAATGCCGCACTCGATTTAAAGAAAAAACAGAAACTCGCCACAGACGGAAACTTCGGCAAGGGCACAGCGGCTGCCGTCAGCAAGATTGAAGAGATCAATGGTTTGCCAATTGACGGTGTTGCCGATGCCTCAGTGCTCGGCATTCTGGGTATCGACCCTGCAAGTTTCAAACTGAGTCAGAATGCACGACATACATCTGTTGCAACTGCTCAAACGGCACTTGCACGTGTACTTAAAATAAAAATGAAAGCCGATGGCATCTTTGGCTCTGGGACCGCAAAGCAGATCAAGCGCTTTCAAAAGAGCGTCGGCTTAAAGCAAACCGGCGTAATTGACCGCACAACTTGGCTCTCACTTCTGGCTGCTAGCGCAACGCTCGCACCATAAACGAAGCGCTTAGTTAACCGTCACAAATCTCTTCTGCCAAGACTCGTCGCTGACGAGATCTGGGTAAGCAGCACGATATTCGCGCTTTAACCTTGCGTAATTGAGAGCAATATCTTTTGTGACCACACAGACTTCACGCAACAATGCAAAAAATCTGCGCGAGTCACGCTCAACCAAAAAGCCCTCTGGAAGTCGGTCATGGCGATAAAGAATGCGGTTGTAACGAGTCGCCAACCCAACTGCACGCGAGTCGATTGGCGCCGTCTTGAGCACGTCTCGACGCAACGCTTTGGGCAAAATGTAACCACCAACAAGTGGCACTGCAAGAGCAAACCCAATCAAACGAATCGGCTTCATTCTTGGTTTAGTGATCTTCACAGCCGCCAATTCAGCCGACAAAGGTGCTGGTTTTTCTTCGGCAACTTTGCGCAAATCGTCGTGCAACGCCGAGTGATCGGTAGCCATCAGCGCCGCTGGGCCTTGCAAATATGCGCGAACCCCGCGAATCATGTATTCAACACTGGCGTAACGCATTGAAAATAAGTTTCTAAAGCACAAAGCAATAAACCTTCGCGCCAAATGCCACCAGTGATGGCGATCAAACACCAACGTGTCAATTATCGCAAAATTGCGGGAGCGCTATATCTGGTCAAAAAAAGGCGAGCGAGCACTTGTGCCGACCATCACTGCGTTTGCGGTGCATCGCATTATGACGCAATATTTTCAGCCTCTTGTCGATTACACCTTCACGCAGATCATGGAAAAAGATCTTGATCGCATTACGTCAGGTGAACAAATGCGCGATCTGCTTCTTACTGATTTCTATTTCGGAGCAGGCGGCGAATGGCCAGGTATTCATCCACTTATTGAGAGCACGATTAAGACAATTGATCCGAAGCAACTTTTTGCGATTGACCTTGGGCTGCATCCGACAACAGGTGAATCAATGCTGATCAAACCCGGGATTCTGCGCAAAGGGAC
>OFSF01000186.1_pt1 | contig 26010 bp, 25 predicted proteins | sample 1543271 | NCBI WGS metagenome assembly OFSF01 (sample SAMN07774227, study PRJEB24372) | wastewater metagenome | isolation source: Exp Tend VB 100WW | collected 2016-02
AAGAGGCGATGTAGGTGATGGTCTTGGTGCCACGGTCGACCAGCACCGACAGGTACAGTTCCTTGACGATCTCGCCGGCGGTGGTCACCAGCACCAGGTTGACCGGCAGTTCAACGCCAGCGGTCTGGTAGGTGGCCATCTTGGTGCCGAGCATCTTGGCCGCAGCGGCCTTCACGTCGTCGGTGGTCTTGCAGAACTTGACGCCGCCAGCCTTGCCGCGGCCGCCAGCGTGGATCTGCGCCTTGACCATCCAGGGGCCCTGGCCCAGGGAGTTGGCAGCGGCAACCGCTTCGTCCGGGGTCGCAGCGACCTTGCCGGCCGGGACCGGGATGCCGTACTCGGCAAGCAGTTGTTTTGACTGGTATTCGTGGAAATTCATGCGTCACCGTGGGAATAGGAACGACCGCACGCAATTCCTCAGGGCCCCGGCGGGGCGCCGGCATGGACCGCGGCGGGCCCACTATTGTGGCCGAGCCGGCGCCGGGGCGCAAAGAAGTCTGTACAAAACGCCACACCCGGCCAGATTTCCACCGCCATTCAGGCAGTTGCGCCCGGGCCGGCGCTGACCACCGGTATCCACGGCAGGCCAAATGCGCGATCCGGGCGGCTCCGGCGGCGTCCTGCCGGGGGCCCTATACTGGTCAACCAAGGTGTGTAGTGTCGGGCTTGCCCGGCGCCTTCCACCGCGGGCCACATAGAAGCGACGAACCCGCCCGGCTTCAGGGGATGCCGGGCAGGGCCGCCGCAGATTCCAGACCCAGGCAGCCAGAAGGGGAGTTCCGGCGTGTCACCCAGTGCTTCATTGATCGACCGCATCGAATCGATTCCGCGGCGTGAGCTGTACTTCTTCGCGCTGTACCGGGTGCTGATCGCCGCGGTCATCGCCGGCCTGCTCTACAGCCCCCTGTCCGGCATGGTCGGCGAGGCCCATCACCCGCGTCTGGCCGATACCGTCGCGGCGATCTATCTGCTGCTGTCGCTGCTGGCCCTGGCGATCGGCCGCAACGAACGCTGGCTGCGCCCGATCGTGGTCAGCAGCGTGCTGGTGGACATCATCGCCGCCACCCTGCTGGCGCATGCCCTGCCCGGTGCCAGCGCCGGCATCTCGATGTCGCTGCTGTTCAACATCGCCGCCGCCGCCACCCTGCTGCCGCTGAGCTGGGGCCTGGGCCTGGCGGTTGCGGCCAGCCTGGCCACCGGTACCGAATACCTCTGGAAGGTGCTCGAAGGCGGTGACCCCACCCGCACGCTGGCCGAGCTGGCCATGTTCGCCACCAGCTACCTGGCGCTGGCCTTCATCAGCTACCAGGTGGGCAACCGCGCGCGCCGCAACCAGCAGCTGGCCAACCAGCGCGGCGACGAAGTGGCCAACCTGTTCCAGATCAACGAACTGATCATCCGCCGCATGCGCACCGGCGTGCTGGTGGTGGACGCCGACAACCGCATCACTCTGGCCAATGAAGCGGCCTCGATGCTGCTCGGCGACAACGACGGCATCGGTGAGACGGGACGGCTGGATCTGGCCAGTGCCGCGCCGGAACTGGCGCGCCGCCTGCAGCGCTGGCGCAACGGCTGGGCCCAGGACGAACTGCCGCTGCAGCTCAACCCCGACCAGCCGGAAGTGCAACCGCGCTTCGCCCGCCTGCTGGCCGGCAGCGAACTGGCGCTGGTATTCCTGGACGACTCCAGCGTGGTCTCGCGGCGCGCCGAATCGCTCACCCTGTCGGCGATGGGCCGCTTCTCGGCCAGCCTCGCCCATGAAATCCGCAATCCGCTGGCGGCGATCAACTACGCCGTGCAGCTGCTGGAGGAAGGCACCGGTTTCAACGAAAGCGACCGCCGCCTGCTGCAGATCATCCGCCAGCAGTGCCAGCGCACCAACGGCATCGTCGAGAGCGTGCTGGGGCTGGCACGGCGCGAGCGCGCCACGCCCGAGAACGTCGACCTGGTCGCGTTCGTGCGCCGCTTCGTGCTGGAGTACAAGCAGGGCCAGACGCTGGAAACCGACAGCATCGAACCGATCATCAGCGACACGGCGGTGATGGCCCAGGTCGACAGCAAACACCTGTACCAGGTGCTCACCGTGCTGGTGCACAACGCACTGAAGTACGGCCGCATCGGCCAGCAACCGGCGCGCGTGCGCCTGCGCGTGGCGCAGCACGAGCGCAGCGCGGTGATCGACGTGATGGACCGCGGCCCGGGCATTCCCGAGAGCGTGGCCGCACAGCTGTTCCGCCCGTTCTTCACCACCTCCGAGCACGGCACCGGGCTGGGCCTGTATATCGCCCGCGAGTTGTGCCGCGCCAACCAGGCACGGCTCGACTACATCCCGGTGCCGGCAGGAGGCTCGTGCTTCCGCTTGGTGCTGCCCGGCCCGCACACGCTGTTGCCCACCTGATTCCAAATCTGTGCGTCAAACATTTGTCGCTTCCAGCCCCCTCGTTTATCTTTCACGCCCATGAACGAAACCCGCAGCGCCCTCGTCGTCGACGATGAACGCGACATCCGCGAACTGCTGGTACTGACCCTCGGCCGCATGGGGCTGCGCATCAGTACCGCCGCCAACCTGGCCGAAGCACGCGAGCTGCTGGCCAGCAATCCGTACGACCTGTGCATCACCGACATGCGCCTTCCGGATGGCAACGGCATCGAGCTCGTCAGCGAGATCGCCCAGCACTACCCGCGCACACCGGTGGCGATGATCACTGCGTTCGGCAGCATGGACCTGGCCGTTGAAGCGCTGAAGGCCGGCGCCTTCGACTTCGTCAGCAAGCCGGTGGACATCTCGGTGCTGCGCGGCCTGGTCAAGCACGCGCTGGAACTCAACAACACCGAACGCCCTGCGCCCGGCCCCGCCACCGAACAGGCTGCACGCCTGCTGGGCGCTTCGCCGGCCATGGACGTACTGCGCACCACCATCGGCAAGGTCGCGCGCAGCCAGGCGCCGGTCTACATCCTCGGTGAATCGGGCGTGGGCAAGGAACTGGTCGCGCGCACTATCCACGCCCAGGGCGCGCGTGCGGCTGGTCCGTTCGTGCCGGTCAACTGCGGTGCCATTCCCGGCGAGCTGATGGAAAGCGAATTCTTCGGCCACCGCAAAGGCAGCTTCAGCGGCGCCCATGCCGACAAGCCGGGCCTGTTCCAGGCTGCACATGGCGGCACCCTGTTCCTGGACGAAGTGGCCGAGCTGCCCCTGCAGATGCAGGTGAAGCTGCTGCGCGCCATCCAGGAAAAGTCGGTGCGTGCGGTGGGTGCGGCCAACGAAGAACCGGTGGACGTGCGCATTCTCTCGGCCACGCACCGTGACCTGGCCGAGCTGGTCGAGGACGGGCGCTTCCGCCACGACCTGTACTACCGCATCAACGTGATCGAACTGAAGGTGCCGCCGCTGCGCGAGCGCCGCCAGGACCTGCCGGAGCTGGCAGCCGCCGTACTGGCACGCCTGGCCCGCAGCCACGGCCGTGCCACCCCGCTGCTGGCGCCGTCGGCGCTGGAAGCGCTGGCCCACTATGCGTTCCCGGGCAATGTGCGCGAGCTGGAGAACATTCTGGAGCGCGCGCTTGCACTGGCCGAAGAAGACCGCATCGGTGCCGACGACCTGCGCCTGCCGCAGCACGCCCCGCGTGCGCCCGGCGGCGCTGCTCCCGCCGAAGCCGTGGCCGACCTGCAGCCGGGCGGTGCCGCCCTGCCCTCGTACATCGAGCAGCTGGAGCGCAGCGCCATCCAGCGCGCGCTGGAAGAGAACCGCTGGAACAAGACCCGCACGGCTGCGCAGCTGGGGATTACCTTCCGCGCGCTGCGCTACAAGCTGAAGAAGCTGGGGATGGAGTAAGGGCCGAACGGCCCTGGTAGGTGCCAACCTTGGTTGGCGTGCGCCGCCGCGCCATCCACGCATGGAGTGGATCTACCCACCAACGTGGTAGTGCCGGCCGCTGGCCGGCAACCCACATGCATCGCGTCATCCACGCATGGCGTGGATCTACCCACCAAACGCGGTAGTGCCGGCCGCTGGCCGGCAACCTCATGCATCGCGTCATCCACGCATGGCGTGGATTTACCTCAATCCTTGGTAACGCGATTGATCTCGGCCAGGCTGGTCACACCCGCTGCCGCCTTCTTCAACGCCGACTGCCGCAGGTCATTCACCCCGATCTGCTGCGCCGCCTCGGCAATCTGCAGTGCGTTGCCACCGGCCAGCACGATCGTGGCGATCTCATCGGTCATCGGCATCACCTGGTAGATACCGGTTCGGCCCTTGTAGCCCTCGGTGCACTCATCGCAGCCCACCGCCTCGTACAACTGGATGCCCGCATCCAGCTGCGCCTGGGTGAAGCCCTCGGCCAGCAGCGCGTGCTCCGGCAGGTTGGCCGGTCGCTTGCAGTTGCCGCACAACCGGCGTGCCAGGCGCTGGGCGATCACCAGCGTCACCGAGCTGGTGATGTTGTATGGCGCGATGCCCATGTTCATCAGACGCGCGATGGTCTGCGGCGCATCGTTGGTATGCAGCGTGGACAGCACCATGTGGCCGGTCTGCGCCGCCTTGATCGCAATCTCGGCCGTCTCCAGGTCGCGGATTTCGCCGACCATGATGATGTCCGGATCCTGTCGCAGGAACGAGCGAAGCGCTGCAGCGAAGGTCATGCCGCGCTTGTTGTTCTGCTGCACCTGGTTGACGCCGGGCAAGCGGATTTCCACCGGGTCTTCGGCGGTGGAGATGTTGCGCGTCTCATCGTTGAGGATGCCCAGCGCGGTATACAGCGACACGGTTTTGCCCGAGCCGGTCGGGCCGGTCACCAGCACCATGCCGTACGGCTTGTGGATGGCGTCGTGGAACAGCTTCTGCTGGTCCGGCTCGTAGCCAAGCTTGTCGATGCCCAGCTTGGCCGCGCTGCCATCCAGGATACGCAGCACCACCTTCTCACCGAACAGGGTCGGCAGCGTGCTGACGCGGAAGTCGATCTGCTTGCTCTTGGACAGGTTGAGCTTGATGCGGCCGTCCTGCGGCACGCGCTTCTCGGCGATATCCAGCTGCGCCATCACCTTCAGGCGCGCGGCGATGCGCTGGTTCAACTTCACCGGCGCGCGCGCCACCATCTTCAGCAGGCCGTCGATGCGCAGGCGCACGCGGTAGTCGTCTTCGTAAGGCTCGAAGTGGATGTCCGATGCGCCCTTGCGGATGGCATCGACCAGCACCTTGTTGACGAACTTCACCACCGGGGTGTCGTCGCCCTTGGCGTCGATGCCGGAGTCGCCGCCCGCGTTGTCTTCGTCGCCCAGTCCAACGTCGAGGTTGGCCATGCCCTCGTCGTCGCCGCCCAGCGCATCGCCGATGGTGTCGTGGCTGGCGTGCCACTGCTCCAGCGTGCGGCGGATCTGGTCTTCATCCACCAGGATCGGCTCCACCACCAGATTGGTGTGGAACTTGATCTCGTCCAGTGCATGGGTTGGATTGCTGGTACCCACGAACAGCTTGCCACCGCGCTTGAACAGCGGCAGCACATTATGTTTGCGCAGCAGTTCCTCGCTGACCAGGCTCATCGCGTTCTGGCTGGCGTCGAAGGTAGACACGTCGAACAAGGGCATGCCGAACTCGACCGCGTTGGCAGCGGCGAGCTGCGAGGCGCTGACCAGCTTGTTCTGCGCGAACCACGTCGGCAGTGGCTGCCTGGCGGCGGCAGCCTTGGCCATGGCGTCGCGGGCGGATGCCTCGTCCAGCGCGCCGTCCTGGACCAGACGGCGGGCAAGGCCGGTGATGCCGACCAGATTGGGGGGGGAAACAACGCTCATGGTCTTCCTCGTATCACTCTTGCCCTGACGGCTGGGAATCAGCGGTTGCAGCCGGCACCGGGCCGGTGGAGGCCAGGTAGCTCAGCAGGCGCAGTGGCCCGTTCCGTCGAGCGTCAGGCGCAAGCGCCTGCCAGTACTGGTCCGTCAGCTGCCGCGATGCTGCGGTATCCCCCAGCGACCGTGCGGCATGTTGCATTGCCCCGAACAGATAATAGCCCGAGCCGGCATCAGCCAGCAGCGCCGGGCCATGCTCGCCCTGCAACAATCGACGTCCTTCCGTTAGTACGGTGTGGTGATCGTCGGTGGCGGCCGCAGCGACCAGCGCTAGGCTGGCAGACACGGTCGCATCCTCCGGCGAGCAGTCCATCCACCCTCGCTGTGACCACAGCGCCGCACGTTGCTCGGCCATCAGGAACGGCGAGGTGTCACTAAACAGCGCGAACAGCAGCTGACTGCTTTCCAGCGGCGTCTTGTCCAGCTCGCAGCACTCGCCCCGGCTACCCAAATGTCCACGGCACATTGGCATGGGTCAGCAGATCGTAGTGCCTGACCAGCACATTGGCGTAAATCGCCCAGAGCGGCACGCCCAACAGCAGCAGGATACCTTTGTCGATCAGCGCAGCATTGAGCCGGTTCAACGGGTGCTGGCGATAGGCTGAGAACCAGGTCAGCTCGCGATCACTGTGGTGCATGGCACGGATCGGCCAGAACCAGCGCATATGTTCGAGGTGGTGCCGGAAGTAACTGATGCCGTCAGCCACGAACAGAACACGACCAGCACACCCCTGGGAGGTAGCGCATTCCAAAGGTCCGCGAACCAATACATCTGCCATTCTCGCCTGGACCAATACATCCAGACCAGAAGTGTGCCAAGCATCGGTATCAACAACAGTACTTCCTTCACCAAGCACAGCAGATTCCCATGGACACCTCGTGGTCACAGGTCCTGCAAGATGCCAGTCACGATTCTCGGCTGCAGAATCAATGGAGGCAGTAGAAACGCTCCAACTTCAATACTGACCGACACATAGGCCGCGCTAAACTGCGACACCAAGTCGAACTCTGTTGGGGTCACTAGAATCGCCAATGCACCCATGATGCATCTCTAGTACAAAGTCGCACTCGACAGAAAGGCCCCGTACAAACGGGGCCCTTCTTCTTCGCACTCAGAAGTAGAGCTTACTTCGGAGCAGGCGCAGCGGCACCCTGGCACGAACCCGGGCGATACTTCGACTCAATGGAGCCTTCGCAGGTCCACTTCGGAATCACGCCGTTGGCGACATTGCTGTCATCAGCCAGCAGGGTGATGTTCTTGCCATCGATATCGGACGAAATGCCCTGAGCGGTGGCAGTGATCTTCTTGTTGGTGGAATCCCAGGTCAGGTCCGAAACATACTGGGTCTTCTGCACATCCGGGGTCCAAGAAGCCGGCGGCAACTTGTTGTTGCTGGCCACATACTCCGACACGTCGGTACGCAGCGAAGAAGCCGCCAGGATCACTTCCGAGACCTTGGCCTTCTTGGTGTAGTTCGAGTAAGCCGGCAGCGCGATGGCAGCCAGGATGGCGATGATCGCAACGACGATCATCAGTTCGATCAGGGTGAAGCCCTTCTGGTTCTTCATGGTGGTACATCCCCAAGATAAGTGGTGGTTGATGTCGGGGGGGCTGCCGGCCGGCCAGATGACCGGATGAGCAGGCTGCCCGTCCCCGCGGGTGGATCAACGCAGGTTACGTGCCAATCTCCCATGGCAGCGTCTCCCCGATTTCCCCGCGCCAATGATGGCAGCAATTTCTCGGATGGGAACCCCCCAGAAGCGAATCTGCGATGGACGCGGCAATGTGACGCGGTACGTCACCTTTCGTCTCGGCTGGTCGAAAACCCTGCGCAGCGTCACGCTGGCAGGCTCCCCGGACGGCCCTGAACCGGCTACCATCGCCGGTCAGGATGCCCGCCTGGGGATGGCGGGCCTTGGGGAGCCAACATGTCTGTCAGTCGCAGTGCGATCAAGAAAGAGCCCGTGGCGCGTAGCACCATGGAGCTGCAGCCGTTTGTCTGGGAGGGGACCGACAAGCGGGGTATCAAGATGAAGGGCGAGCAGTTGGCGAAGAACGCCAATCTGTTGCGCGCCGAACTACGCAAGCAGGGGATCAACCCCGGCCAGGTCAAGCCCAAACCGAAGCCGCTGTTCGGTGCGGCCGGCAAGCCTGTGGGCGCCAAGGACATCGCCTTCTTCAGCCGACAGATGGCGACGATGATGAAGTCCGGCGTGCCGATCGTATCGGCGCTGGAAATCATCGGCAGCGGGCACAAGAACCCGCGCATGAAGAAGATGGTGGATGATATCCGTACCGACATCGAAGGCGGCTCTTCGCTACATGAAGCGATCAGTCGGCATCCGGTGCAGTTCGACGAGCTCTACCGCAACTTGGTACGCGCCGGTGAAAGCGCCGGTGTGCTGGAAACGGTGCTGGACACGATCGCCTCCTATAAGGAGAACATCGAAGCACTGAAGGGCAAGATCAAGAAGGCCCTGTTCTACCCGGCCATGGTGCTGGTGGTGGCATTTCTGGTCAGCACCGTCCTGCTGGTCTGGGTGGTGCCGCAGTTCGAGGAGGTCTTCAAGAACTTCGGCGCCGACCTGCCGGCCTTCACCCAGATGGTGGTGAACCTGTCCCGATTCATGGTGTCGTGGTGGTGGCTGATGGCTATCGTCATGATCGGATCGGTGGTCGCCATCGCCATGACCTACCGGCGCTCGGAGAAGATGCAGCACACCGTCGACCGGCTGGTGCTGAAGGTGCCGGTGATCGGCCAGATCATGCATAACAGCTCGATTGCCCGTTTCGCCCGCACCACGGCTGTGACCTTCAAGGCCGGCGTGCCGCTGGTGGAGGCGCTGGGCATCGTGGCTGGCGCCACCGGCAACAAGGTCTATGGCGAAGCCGTCCTGCGCATGCGCGACGACGTCTCGGTCGGCTACCCGGTCAACATGGCCATGAAGCAGCTGAACCTGTTCCCGCACATGGTCATCCAGATGACCGGCATCGGCGAAGAAGCGGGCGCCCTGGACGCCATGTTGTTCAAGGTGGCTGAATACTACGAGCAGGAAGTGAACAATGCCGTGGATGCCTTGAGCAGCCTGCTGGAACCGATGATCATGGTGTTCATTGGTACCATTGTCGGTGGCTTGGTCATCGCGATGTACCTGCCCATCTTCAAACTCGGCGCCGTCGTCGGCTAAAGGTATCAATGGCATTTCTCGACCAGCACCCCGGCCTCGGCTATCCCGCCGCGGCCGCCCTGGGACTGCTGCTGGGCAGTTTCCTGAACGTGGTCATCCTGCGGCTGCCCAAGCGGCTGGAGTGGCAGTGGAAGCGCGATGCGCGCGAAGTCCTGGAGGAACCGGACTTCTATGAACCACCCCCACCGGGGATCGTGGTGGAGCCGTCGCATTGCCCGCACTGCAAGCACAAGCTGAGCTGGTACGAGAACATCCCGCTGTTCAGCTGGATCATCCAGGGTGGCAAGTGCCGGCACTGCAAGGCGCCGATCTCGCTGCAGTACCCGCTGGTGGAGGCGCTGACCTCGGTGCTGGTGCTGGCCTGCGTCTGGCAGTTCGGCTTCGGCTGGCAGGGCTTCGGTGCCATCGTGCTGACCTGCTTCCTGATCGCCCTGTCCGGCATCGACCTGCGAACGCAGCTGCTGCCCGACCAGTTGACCCTGCCGCTGATGTGGCTGGGGCTGATAGGCAGCATCGACAACCTGTATATGCCAGCCAAGCCCGCCCTGGTGGGTGCAGCAGTGGGTTACCTGTCGCTGTGGACGGTCTGGTGGCTGTTCAAGCAGCTGACCGGCAAGGAAGGCATGGGCCACGGCGACTTCAAGCTGCTGGCGGCCTTGGGCGCCTGGTGTGGTCTGAAGGGCATCCTGCCGATCATCCTGCTGTCGTCGGTGCTGGGCGCCATCATCGGCTCGATCTGGCTGTACAGCCGCGGCCGTGACCGCGCCACGCCCATCCCGTTCGGGCCGTACCTGGCCATCGCCGGCTGGCTGTACTTCATGTGGGGTGCGCCACTGGTGGAGCAGTACCTGGTGATGAGCGGGCTGCGCTGAGGGGAGTCCCCATGAGCCGCTATGTGGTTGGCCTGACCGGAGGCATCGCCTCCGGCAAGAGCGAGGTGACCCGGCGCTTTGAGGCGCTGGGGATCGTGGTGGCCGACGCCGATCTGGCCGCACGGGCCGTGGTGGCTGCCGGCAGCCCGGCGCTGGCCCGTATCGCCGAGCGTTTCGGCGCCGACATGCTGCTGGCCGATGGCAGCCTGGACCGGGGGCGCCTGCGCGCCCACGTGTTTGCCGACCCGGCCGAGCGGACGGCGCTGGAAGCCATCACCCACCCCGCCATCCGCCTGCTGATGCAACAGCAGTGCGAGCAGGCTGAGAGCCCCTATGCGATTGCCGCGATTCCGCTGCTGACCGAGGTCGGTGGGCGGAAGGCCTACCCGTGGCTGGACCGGGTGTTGCTGGTGGATGCGCCCGAAGCCGTGCAGCATGCGCGGCTGATGCAGCGCGATGGCATTGATGCCGCGCTGGCCGACCGGATGATTGCTGCGCAGGCCAGCCGCGCACAGCGGTTGGCGCTGGCCGATGACGTGGTGGTCAATGATGGGCAGCCGGAGGACCTGCAGGTGCAGGTGGAACAGCTGCATGCGCGGTATCTGGGGTTGGCCGGGGGTTGAGGCCTGGTTGCCGGCCAGCGGCCGGCACTACCGAAGCGCATCCACGCATGGCGTGGATCTACACGCGCGGGGCGCGGCAGCGATCACGGTGGTGGCACAAGCGACACAGGGCGCGATGCAAGGTCGGCGGGGTTCGTGCCGACCAAGGTCGGCACCTACCGCTTACAACGGCTTCGGCGAGAACGTCAGGGTGGCGATCACGCCACGCTGGCCGCCGGGGCGCACGCTTACCTGCCAGCCGTACAGGTCGCACAGGCGGCTGACGATCGACAGGCCGATGCCGCCGCCCTGCGAGTGGCCGGCATGCGTGCCGCGGTAGCCACGCTGGAACAGCTTGGCCGCGTCTTCCTCGCTCAGGCCCGGGCCACTGTCGGTTACCGACACCGAGTTGGTGCCGACGAACACGCGCACCTCGCCGTCCTGCGAGTACTTCACCGCGTTGCCGATCAGGTTGCCCAGTGCCACCGACAACGCCGCCTCGGGCGCGTCGATCACCAGATTGCGCTCACCTTCCAGCAGCAGCTCCAGCGGCTTGCCACCGAGCTGCGCACGGTGTGCGTCCAGCAGCTGCTCGGCCACGCGGGCGACGTTGCTGGTGCCCTGCCCGCGCTCGTTGCGCGACAGCAGCAGCAGCGCGCCGATCAGATCGCTGCACTGCTGTTCGGCGCGCTGGATGCGCTGCAGACGCTGCAGCACCTTCTCGTCCAGGCCGGGCCGGGTCAGCAGCAGCTCGGTGGCGCCACGGATCACTGCCAGCGGCGTACGCAGCTCATGGCTGACGTCTGCATTGAATTCACGGTCGCGCTGCACCACTTCGGTCAGCCGCGAGGAATAGTCGTCCAGCGCCTGGGCCAGCTGCCCCACTTCGTCGTCGGGGAAGCGTGGCGCCAACGGCTCGGGATCACTGGTGCCGCCGCGATAGGCACGCAGCCGCGCGGCCAGATCCGACACCGGCTTCATCACCTTCGAGGCCGACCACCAGCCCAGCACCAGCGACAGCACGCTGAACACCAGCACCGACAGCACCAGCGCGCGGTTGAGCTGCTTGCCGCCGCGCACGCTGTCGGTCATGTCATAGGCGAGGAAGAACCAGGCGTCGGGCGTCTTGCGCACGGCCAGCTTGTAGGAGTACGGCTCGCCGTGCTCATCGCCGCTGACGCTGTGGATGCCATCGGAGAAGCCCGCCCACTGCGCGCGCTCTTCGCGCACCCGGTCGAACTTGTCCTTCGAATAGGCATAGGCCTTGATCTGCAGCACCGGTGCGTCCGGGTTATGCCCGGGGTGCTCGTAATAGCGGCGCGCATACTCGTCGATGTTGCGGTTCATCAGCTCTTCCACCAGCTGGTTTTCCACGCGCAGGCGGGCCCAGTTGGTGGCGAACGCGAACAGTGTCGTCAGGCAGAAGCCCAACAACACGAACGAAACGATGATGCGGCTGCGCAGGCGCCGCCGATAAGGCGTGCGCCGGCGCTCCCCCTTGGTTGCCACCGAATCAGGCTTCCGGGGTGGCGATGCGGTATCCGATGCCATGGCGGGTCTGGATCAGCGGCACTTCAAACGGCTTGTCGACCACCGCACGCAGGCCATGGATGTGCACCCGCAGGGAATCCGAATCGGGCAGTTCTTCACCCCACACACGGGTTTCCAGCTCCTGGCGGGTCACCACGGCCGGGGCCGCTTCCATCAGCGCCTGCAGGATCTTCAGTGCGGTCGGGTTGAGCTGCAGCAGCTTGCCCTGGCGGCGCACTTCCAGCGTATCCAGGTTGTATTCCAGATCGCCGGTTTCCAGCACGCGGGTCTGCACGCCCTTGCCGCGTCGCGACAGGGCGTTCAGACGCACTTCCACTTCCTGCAGCGCGAACGGCTTGATCAGGTAGTCGTCCGCGCCGGAATCGAAGCCGGCCAGCTTGTTGTCCAGCGAATCGCGGGCGGTGAGCATCAGTACCGGGGTCTGCTTGCGCGCTTCATTGCGCAACTTGCGGCAGACCTCGATGCCGTCCATGCCTGGCAGATTGAGATCCAGCACGATCGCGTCGAACTCGTGCACCACGGCCAGGTGCAGACCGGTAACCCCGTCAGCCGCGAAGTCCACGGTGTGGCCCCGGTCCTCCAGGTAGTCGCCCAGGTTGGCCGCAATGTCGCTGTTGTCTTCGATTACCAGGATTCTCACTGTCACCTCTAATTTACGAATTTGCCGATGCGCTGGGCCTGGCCCATATCACGCTGTGCCTTGTCCTTCCGCCGGGCGCGCTCGGCAACGGTAGTGCACTGCGTCGTGGACCGGTTCGAACCCGTGGCCTTTTCACGTTGGCATATTAGACGACTATCTTCACGTGCCTGTGTCAAAACCGTGTTCACGATCTGCTGGTCGTTGAAGACATCGGTTCGTACCTGTTCAGGCATGGAATCGCGGTCAGGATGCTGCTCGACGGCCGTACGCATGCGCACCAGCGCCTCGCGTACACGGCTGCGGTCGGTCTGCTTCAGTTCGCTGTAGGTCTCGCCATCGTTGAGTTCGATTTCGATGCGCTCGATCTGCTGCTGCAGCGGCTTGCCGGGGATAAAGACCTCACCGGACTGGTTCGATGCAGAGGCGGCGGTGGCCAGGGTCAGGCCCGAGATCAGGACCGCCGACATCAGGAGGGACTTCATGACAAACGAATCCTTGTTTGAGTTGAGTGTTGACTGTATTCGCACCACCTTCACGCCAGCAAGTGCCGTGCGCAGGGGCATCGGACGGCCTAGTGGTTGGTGGCAGGGTTGAAGTTGTTGAAGGTGCGCTGGTCGTTGAGCAGGGCCTTGCCCTTTTCCTCGATCCGGCGGCGCTCGGCCACGGTCAGGCAGCGGCTTTTAGGCATGTTGCTGCCGGTGGTGCGGGTGTGCTGGCAGATCTGGCGGCTGTCCTCGTGGGCGCGGACAAGAACGGTATTGATACGCTCCTGGTCGTTGAACACCTCCGCCTGGACCTGCGGCGGGAGCTCCTGAAGCGTGCGGTGGTCGCCCATGCGCTGGGTGATGCGCGCCAGTGCCTGCTGCACCTGGGCGCGGTCATCGGCGGAAATCTCGCTGTACTCGCCGTCATCGAGGGCCTTCTCAACCCGCCGGACCTGCTCGGCCACCGGGGCCTGCCCATCCATCTGTATGGCGGTCTTCTCCGGCTTGGCGGAGACAGCACCAGACAGCCCCAGCAACAACGCGATCATCGTGATGCGGTACATCGCCAGCCTCCGGATCCATCCAGGAACGATGGGCGCCACTCTACGGCCGTCACGCTGCCTCCACAAGGGACTTCCGGCGGCATAAAAAAGACCCAGGCGGTGCCCCGCCTGGGTCTGAAGTCGTATCCCGATACCGATCCTGCTGAGAGGCAGAGCTGCGGTTCGCTGAAGGCTACGCCGGCGCCGATTAAAGGCGCGTTAAAGCCGGCCTCATTTGCCCATGAGAATTTCAAGCCATTGATTAATCACGGCTTTTTGATCTTCTCGACGTGCTCGATGATACGCGTGGCCACATCCACCCCGCAGGCGGCTTCGATGCCCTCCAGCCCTGGCGTGGAGTTGACCTCCAGCACCAGCGGGCCACGCGCGGAGCGGATCAGGTCCACGCCACAGACCGACAAGCCCAGCGCCTTGGCCGAACGCACCGCCACCTGCTGTTCGGCGCGGCTGGCCTTGGCCGCCACCGCGGTGCCGCCGGCATGCAGGTTGGAGCGGAAGTCACCTTCCGGCGCCTGGCGCTGCATCGACGCCACCACCTGGTCACCGACCACGAAGCAGCGCAGGTCGGCGCCCTTGGCTTCGCCGATGAACTCCTGCATCAGGAAGTTGGCGTACAGGCCCCGCAGGGCCTCGACGATGCCACGCGAAGCGCTGGCCTTCTCGGTGAGGATCACGCCCCGTCCCTGGGTGCCCTCGTTGAGCTTCACCACGTGCGGCGGCGGGCCGAGCATGGACAGCAGGTCGACGGTGTCATCGGGGTTGTCGCCGAACACGGTGACCGGCATGTCGATGCCCTTGGCTGCCAGCAACTGGTGCGCGCGCAGCTTGTCGCGCGAACGCAGGATCGCATCGGACGGGTTGGGAGTACGCGCGCCCATCAGCTCGAACTGGCGCAGCACGGCGGTGCCATAGCGGGTGATCGAGGCGCCGATGCGCGGGATGACCATGTCCACGCCGGTCATCGGCCGGCCCTTGTAGTGCATCGAAAAACCATCGGCGGCGATGCGCATGTAGCAGCGCAGCGGGTCGAGGATGCGAACGGTGTGGCCGCGCGCGCGCGCCGCCTCGACCAGCCGGCGGGTGGAGTACAGGGAGCTGTTGCGGGACAGGATGGCGAGCTTCATCGCGGCAGGATCGGACGGCAGGCGCGCAGCATAGCGCGGGCGTGTGGCGGGCGGATGATGCCCTGCAGGCCGCCGTATCTGCGTGCCTGCCGAGGCTGTGCGAAGATGGCTGTTGCCGGCTACAGGACAGGACACGGCCGGCTTACACAACCCAAGGAGAACCACAGATGCGAATGGGAATTCCGCTGTTGTTGCTGTTTGGCCTGATGGGGAGCGCCGCACACGTACAGGCTGCGCCCACCCACGCAGTCTCCCGGCTCTACTTCGATGCCAACAACACCCTGATCGGCCAAGGCCTGCGCTACTGCACGGGCAAGACACAGCACCAGGGCGTTGCCTCACACGCCAATACCCGCTGGATCGATGTTTCCTACGCCTGCCAGGGCGACTCGACCGACGTTTCCTATGGCAGCTGGGTGCCTGCGCAACTGCGGCAGGACTTCTGCACGCTGTATGACGCCTGCACGTCACTGATGCCGTGGCCGGAACCCGGCCTGCCCGGCACCCTCGGCAACGGCTTCTACTCAGACTGACAGCCGGTAGTCGCCGCACTGTCTCCGGCGATGGCAGCACCGTCGCCGGAGACCCCGCCCACTACACCCCGGAGACTTCATGCCGTTGACGATCCTTCCGCGTTTCTCCGAAGTGGATGTACTCGGCCACGTCACCAACACCGCCCTGCCCGTCTGGTTCGAGGAAGGTCGCCAGGAGATCTTCCGCCATTTCAGCCGCGAGGCCAGCATGCGCGACCTGACGCTGATCCTGCGCCGCTACGAGATCGACTTCCTGCAGCAGATACAGCCGGGACACGAAGTGCGCATCGAGACCCGCATCGAAAACATCGGCCGCTCCTCGCTGTCGATCGTGCAGCAGGCGTTCCAGTTCGAGGCCCTGGTGGCCAGCGGGCGCTGCGTGATGGTGCATTTCGACTACACAACCAACGCCTCGCGCGCCATCGATGCAGAGCAGCGCCGGGCATTGTCAGGGCTGTTTACCGAGGAGTATGCGCAACAGGTGCAGGCGGCAGACGCATGAGCCATACGGAAGGCCGGTCATCCGCACCCGGTACTGCCCGCAGCCCATTTCTTCAGCTTTTCCAGCGCTTTCCCGGCGTGCATCGACGACGCATGCCGGAACCTTCCTGTTTGATTGGACGCAGTCTAACCTGTGACTGAGGGCCGCTGATCCGCGCGGGGCAGGCGCAGCGAGAAGCCCCCATCGCGGACACGCACGGCCAATGCGGTTTCCCGCCATTCCACAGGCAGCGCCAATGCCGTGTGTGGCGTGGGGACGCGTGTGATCGCCTCGAACGTCCAGTGTTCCTCATAGGCTTCGCAGCGAAGCGTTCCGTCATCGCCGACCGCGATGACATCGATCCAGGCCCCACTCCGGGTCTTGCCGCTGCCGCCCATCGCACGGCGGCCAATGGCCTGCCAACGCCCCTGCCAGTGGACGAGCCATACGCCCTCAATGGGACGCAGATCCCCATCAAGCACGCTGCCCGCCACCACCACGCATCGTCCGGACGGGCTGGCAATGACCGTCTCCAGATCGCAGGCGTGACGGTCACTGGGCTGGCCATCAAGACAGAGCGCGTACGGGCAGATGCGCGCGAACAAGGTCGGATGCGCAGTCAGGCGCAGGTCGTCGGGAAGCAGCGGGATGGCCTGCAGCACCCGGGCATCAGGCAGGACATGCCGCAACACCTGCGGCACCCCGGCGGCCAGCGCCGGATGCTCCTGTTCCAGCCATAAACCCCGGCAGGGGCGCAGCGTGGTCGATCGACTGGGAATATCCCGCAACCACATCGCGGCTTCGGCATCCCCGCCAAGCTGCCGGCGCTCGTGCAGTTCCTGCCAGAACAGGCTGGGAACAATCGCCAGCAGGTGCATCACCCTCTTGTCCGCTTCGTCGTAGACGATCACCGCTTCGCTGCGATCACTGTAGCCACTGGCCACACGCAGCACGCTGCCCGCCAGCGCCAGCCACTCGCCGCTGGCATCGTGGCTGCCTGCGGTGGATACGCCCTCGACAATGGCGCCATCGCGCAGCATCAGGGTGCCGTAGGCCGGCCCGCCCATGCCCAGCTCGCCCCAATCCAACAGCACATCATGCGTGGGCGGCCGGGGGGCGAAGGGCAGCTTCGCCCGCGAGCGCAGCAGTGCGCCCCCTACGGCATCGCCGACCAGATCGAAGTGCTGCAGCACGCCGCCCAGGGCAAGGCATGCGGCCAGGCCAACGACCACACCCCAAGGCGACCACCACACCACGCAGATCGCTACCCATATCAGGAACGGCAGCCACTGGGTGAAGCGGCGGAGGGCGATTCGATCAACGGTCATGCAGGCTGGGCGGCGGCGACTGTGCACCATTCAAACCTTCAACGCTCTGCCAGGCAATGGGGTTCGAGCCGGCAATGCCGCTAGACTCTCGCTGATGATGGAACCGATGACTGCCGTGAATCTCCGGAATCTGCTGCAGGACATGCTGCCGCGATGGAGAGCACTGGCCAAGGCCCCGGGCCAGCCGCGCCGCACGCTTCGCCTGCCGGATTGGCAGGCGGACTGGAACGCAGGCATGGCCTTGCTTGCACGCCATGCGCGCAATGGCGGTGAATCTGTGGAGGAACCGCTGCAGGGACATGCGGCCCTGGAGCATGCCTACGGCTGGGAGACGGTTGCACAGACCGGCAGCAACCTGCTGCTGAAAGGCGTTGACCGCGGCTTCGCCCCCACGGCGTTGCAGCAGATGCATGCCGACGTAGCAGATCTCTGGCTCGAGCATGCGCATTTGCTGGCCCTTGCCCGGGACAGCCTGCAACAGCAAGGCCACGACATCGCGCTGGCTGCGTCGTTGCAATCGCGTACAACGCAGCACTACGAATACGCACTGCAGCTGTTGTCACTGGGCGTGCTGCTGGATGCGCAGGAACGCCTGCCGGCGCTGGTGGAGAAGGTGCTCTGTTTCGACACCGACCGCGTGCTGGACTACCTCAGCGCGCCGGCGCTGGGCCTGGTGGAAGCCAGTGATGAGGTCTTTCATCCGCGACCGTTCGCCGAGCTGTTCGCGCCGCTGCGCGACGGTGAAGCGTTCGACCCTTCACTGCTGGCCGGCTACCTGCAGGTGCAGTACCGCGACTTCTTCCTGCTGCCGCCAAAGGCTCAAAAGCGGACCCGGCGCCTGATCGGGCCGAACGCGTGGGGCTACTGGGCATTTGAAGTGGCTGCGCTGGTGGTGCTGTATGGCGGTGACGACGCCACGCTACGCACCTGCCCCCACTACCCTTCCGACCTGGTGGACTTCGCCCGGCGTTGAGTCAGGCACCCGGCAGGCCGGAAACACCGCCGAATCGATTCTCTTCCTCGTTGCCCGGCAGAAGCATGACCGGGAAGAGGACGAACACACCCAACGGGATGAAGGCGATCACGACGTACCAGCCGGACTCGTCGATGTCGTGCAGTCGTCGAACGGCCAGGGCCAGCATGGGCGGAAGGAGGACGATGACCGCGCAGACCGTCATGACCCACCCCAGCGTCCGGAATGGCTCGAAGGCCTCCCCGTCGAGCAGCACGGTGCCCGTCAGCCAGTATCCGCCGTCCATCAAGGTGTAGCCCACTGCCACCACAAGGGCAGCAGACAGGGAGTACGACCAGAACTCCTTCCGGTTGGATCGCCCTGAAAAATCAAAGCAACGCCTGAGGGGCAAAAGTGCGGGGATCATTCGCGCTCCGGGCAGCGGACGATGGGAGGCAAGGGTTAACGATCTTTTAGCATCCCCAAGCCCAGCACCAACTGAACCCTGCGGCCCAGCGGGCCCGGCAGACAGCGGAGGTTGCAGGAGCCCGCCGCGGCAGCCGCGCAGCCAGAGACGCAGCGCGAACTACCGCACATTTCCATAGACGTGGGCATTCTGAATCGGATCACTGGCTTGCAGCAGTGGCGGATTGGTCGAATTCCAGTTTTCCAGAATGGCGCCTCTGCTAGCGTCACGACTCACTCATGGATTCGAGGTTTTGAATGGCTGCGATTTCTTTTCCGCTGATGCTGGCACTGCTTTCCACCCAGGCCCCGATGGCCGCAAACGCGGAAGGTGACTACACCAGAGCCGCGGGGGCTTCGATCGGGCCTGGCATCTGCGACCCCGGCATGGACATGCTGCCGAACGGCGGAGGGGTGGTGATCCGGCGCTGCGGCACGAATGGAACGGTCGCTGGCGTTGGCAGCAATATCGATGCTGCGACGGCCAACGCCAATGGCTTCCTTGCCGTCGCCGAGGAAGGACCCGTCTGCAGTGTCTTCGCACGCGATCCCTATGTCAGCATCCCGGCACCGGGTGTTGGCATCAAAGCGGAATGCAGTTCCACACCGCTTTCCGCCTATGGCATGACGACCACCACTGCGGGACAGAACGTACTTGAGCTGGCCATCAACCTGGCGGCGACGCAGGCCTGGTGCAATGTCGACTACTACTATGGGTCGGCGCATGGCTATAAGTATCCCTACACCTGCAACCGCCCGGGCCAGTCCTGGAGCGTTGCCGGTCTTGGCTCCAGCGTCGACGATTCAAACGCAATGGCAATGCGGCTTGTGAAGAAATCATCCAAGACCGGTACGCACTGCTATTTTGACAACGCCGAGTTGAATGGCGTCGTCTTCCGCGCATACCTGCACTGCAACGGATCGACCTATACCGGTTTCGGGAGTTCCGTCACTGCCGCGGCCAAGGACGCGGCTGCGCAAGCGGGCGCATAAGCCACCCGGGCTGTGGCTCGGAAGAGCCACAGCCCGACGCATTGAAGAATGAGGTTCCGGCGCCGTTGCCACACGCTGGACTGGGGTGTGGTTCAACGATTGCGCCGCGTCTGCCTGGGGTGAACACCCTGGAGACATGGAGCGGGCGATGGGAATCGAACCCACGTCAGTAGCTTGGGAAGCTACAGCTCTACCATTGAGCTACGCCCGCATTGCGGGTGAAAGTCTATGCGGAGCGGCCGGTGTTGCGCAATGGTGGCCGCCGCACCCGCCGGGCATGGCCCGGCGCTGCCGTGCAGGCATCCCAGGCACCTTGCGGTGCCCGGGATGTTGCATTCATCAGAAGCTGCCACCCACGGTGGCGAAGATCGTCGCGTCACGGGCACGCTTCTGCGCGGCCGTGGTGCTCAGGCCAACGTTGCCCTGCAGGCCGAACAGGTCCATGCGCGCACCCAGTACGGCAGTGGCGTAGTTCTTGTCGAAGTCCAGGCCCGGCACGCGGTAGCTGCCCAGTTCCGGCAGGGTCTGCAGCCACGCGCTGGCCTGCTTGGTGTCCTCGAACTCGTGGTCGTAGGTCACCTGCACGTACGGCTTGACGGTGCCGCCATCGAAGCGGGCCTGCCAGCCGATGCGGCCGACGGTCGAGTCGACGTTCTGGCGGTCGTAGCCCAGCGCGGTGGCCAGCGTGCCCGCAGCAGCGCTTTCGCTGTAACCGTCGATCTTGACCTTCTGCCAGATCACCGCAGCGATCGGGCCGTGGCGGAAGCCACCTTCGGTGCCGAACTCGTAACCGGCATTCAGTGCAGCGGTCAGGTTGCTGCCGTCCGGCGAGCCACCGTGTTCGCGGGTAGCCGGGCCCAGCTGGACCTTGCGGTTCACGTCATACGACAACCAGGTGTAGCTGACCTGGCCGTTGACCCAGACGCGGTCGCCATACCAGGCAGCGAACAGGCCGGCGGTGGTGTCCTTCTGGGTGAAGTCGCCACGGCTGTTGCCGAAGTCGGCACTCATGCGACCGAAGCCGGCGAAGCCGCCGACCACCACGCCGTTGCGTGCCCAGTCGACACCGAACAGGCCGGCCGGCGCCACGCCGTCGTACAGGTCGGCGTGGTCATAGCGCTGCAGGTCACCGCGCACGCCACCCCACCACGACAGGCCATCGGCCGGACGGGCGCCGAGGTGGTTGCTGACCTGGTCGGCACGCGAACGGCCGACGGTCTGTGCCGAGTGGCTCAGCACCTGCTGCAGGCGCGGAGCCTCCAGCACCGAGACGGCGTACTGGCCCAGCAGCTGGTGACCGGTAACGGTGGGATGCACGCCATCGGCGAACAGATAGGTCTGGTACGCATCGGGGCTGACGTAGGTGGTCGGGTTGCAGCCGATGATGCTGCCCGTGGTGTTGGCCGGGTTGATCTTGCAGGCGGTGCCGGTGACGTTGGTGAAGCCGTACATGCCCGGGTTGGCGGTCACTTCACGCAGGATGCTGAAGGTATCGAGCGGAATGAACTCGATGCCCGCCTGCTTCAGGCCGCCATACAGCGCCTTGTTGTAGCCGACCGACATGGCGGTGGCAGCCGCTGCATTGGGGCCGCGGAACTGCGGGGTGATGCCCACGTCCGGCAGGTTCGGCACCAGCACGTACTGGGCACCGGCCTGCTTCAAGGCACCGACCAGCGCGATCTGGTCGGTGACCGCCGCACCGATGATGCCCTGCACCTGGGCCGGCGGCGCACCCGCACCGGCAGCGCCGGCGGCGGCAAACAGGTCGTTTGCGCCACCCCAGACGGTATACAGGGCGTTACGGTCAGCCTTGCCACCGTTTGCCGCCAGGTAGCGGGCCGCCTGCGACTTCAGAGACGGGATCGCGCCGAGGGCACCGCTGCCTTCGACCGACACGCGGGCGCCGCCGACAGCGTAGTTGTCGCCGTTCTGGCCGTTGCCGTTGGGGTCCTTGTTGAGGCCGTAGTAATTGGCGACCTGCTGCGACCACACCCAGCCCGGGTTGGTGGTGAACTGGCCGGAGAGCCCCTGCGTGGCCTCGGGCAGCAGCGGGCGGAAGTAGCCGGCGTCGGTGAGGCTGTCACCGAAGAACACCGCCTTGGAGTACGGATTTTCGCCTGCCATGGCCGGCAGCGCGGCCAGTGCGATCGCAGCCGCCATGAGGGAGCGGATCGGGTGTTTGCTGAGCTGCATCTAGGAACTCCTGTGGGGTAAACAAGTTGGAATCCGGCGCACGTACGCCGGCGCACGGTCAATGGTTTCACCGCGCCGCCGTTTGCTCACGCTGCGCCGCCGCATGGATTGTCGCCTGACCACGCCGAACCCTGCTGTGCCGGAGCTGGCGCCCGGTTCAAATTACAAACGTTCCGATCCCGACGGGCTATCAGCGACAATGCAGGGATGAACATCCAGCTCAACGGCGAACCCCGCACCCTGCCCGCCTCGGCGACCCTCCACGACCTGCTTGAGGCCGAGCAGCTGCTGCAGCGCCGGGTGGCGGTGGAGGTCAACGGCGAGATCGTCAGCCGCAGCCGCCATGGCGAGCATCTCCTGGCCGAAGGCGACGTGGTGGAGATCGTGCACGCGCTGGGCGGGGGCTGAGGCCATGCCGGGTAGTGCCGGCCACTGGCCGGCAATCCGACGTTGTCAGGCACCCTGCATCTGCCGGCCAGCGGCCGGCACAAACCCTACCCATCCACGGCCTGCACGCCATTGCGTGATCCCATCTTCAGGCGGATAAGCGATAATCGCGCCATGAACGTTCATGTCTCCCCCGATTCGCTGGTGATCGCCGGCAAGACCTATGGCTCGCGGCTGCTGACCGGCACCGGCAAGTTCAAGGATCTGGAAGAAACCCGCCTGGCCACCGAGGCCGCGGGCGCCCAGATCGTCACCGTGGCGATCCGCCGCACCAACATCGGGCAGAACCCGGGCGAGCCGAACCTGCTCGACGTGCTGCCGCCGGAGCGCTACACCATCCTGCCCAACACCGCCGGCTGCTACACCGCCGAAGACGCCGTGCGCACCTGCCGCCTGGCCCGTGAGCTGCTGGACGGCCATAACCTGACCAAGCTGGAAGTGCTGGGCGATCAGAAGTCGCTGTACCCGGACGTGGTGCAGACCCTCAAGGCTGCCGAGCAGCTGGTCAAGGACGGCTTCGAAGTGATGGTCTATACCTCCGACGATCCGATCCTGGCCAAGCGCCTGGAAGAGATCGGCTGCGCTGCGGTGATGCCGCTGGCCGCGCCGATCGGTTCGGGCCTGGGCATCCAGAACAAGTACAACCTGCTGCAGATCATCGAAGACGCCAAGGTGCCGATCATCGTCGACGCCGGCGTCGGTACCGCGTCGGATGCCGCGATTGCGATGGAGCTGGGCTGCGACGGCGTGCTGATGAACACGGCCATTGCCGGTGCGCGCCACCCGGTGCTGATGGCCAGTGCCATGCGCAAGGCGGTCGAGGCCGGCCGCGAGGCCTTCCTGGCCGGGCGCATCCCGCGCAAGCGCTACGCCAGCGCCTCCTCCCCGGTGGATGGGCTGATCGGCTGATGACCAATCCTTTCGACAGCGCCGGTTCCAAGGCTCCGCCCAAGCCCTTCACCGTAAGCGAGGGCCGCCGCGAGGTGCGCAGCTTCGTGTTGCGCCAAGGCCGCTTCACCCCCGCCCAGCAGCGCGCGTTCGACGAACGCTGGCCGCGCTTCGGCCTCGACTACACCGGCCAGCCGCGTGACCTGGACGCCACCTTCGGCCGCCCGGCACACAAGGTGCTGGAAATCGGCTTCGGCAACGGTGCCGCGCTGCGCTTCGCCGCCCAGCACGACCCGTCACGCGATTACATCGGCATCGAAGTGCACGCCCCGGGCGTGGGCCGGCTGCTGAACGCGCTGGCCGACGACAACGCCGACCACGTGCGCCTGTACCACCACGACGCGGTGGAAGTGCTGCAGAACGAGATCGCCGATGGCGCGCTCGATGAAGTGCGCATCTACTTCCCGGACCCGTGGCACAAGAAGCGCCACAACAAGCGCCGCCTGCTGCAGCCGGCGTTCGCCGAACTGCTGGTGCGCAAGCTGCGCCCGGGCGGTCGCCTGCACTGTGCCACCGACTGGGAGGACTACGCCGAGCAGATGTGGGACGTGCTCGATGCCACCGCCGGCCTGGTCAACCGTGCCGGCCCGCGTGGCAGCGTGCCGCGCCCGGACTGGCGCCCGCAGACCCACTTCGAGACCCGCGGCCAGAAGCTCGGCCATGGCGTCTGGGACCTGCTGTACGACCGCACCTGACGATCGCCTGAGGACGCCGCGCCCCACATGGATACCGCGCTGACGCTGACCAACGACATGAAGCTCGTGCTCGGGCTGGTCGGCTTCACGATGGCGATGTTCCTGTTCGAGCGCATCCGCGCCGACGTGGTCGCGCTGGTGGTGCTGGTGGTGCTCGGTGTCACCGGGCTGATCGCGCCGGAGGAAATCTTCGGCGGCTTCTCCGGTAACGCGGTGATGAGCATCATCGCCACCACCATCCTCGGTGCAGGCCTGGACCGCACCGGGGCGCTGAACCGGCTGGCCGCGTGGCTGCTGCGACGCGGTCATGGCGTCGAGCAGCGGTTGCTGATGATGACCACGGCCATTGCCGGCCTGAACTCGTCCTTCATGCAGAACCCGTCGGTGATGGCGCTGTACCTGCCGGTGGCTTCGCGACTGGCAGCGCGCACCGGGCTGACCCTGCAGCGCCTGCTGCTGCCGATTTCGGCGGCGATCGTGATGGGCGGTGCGCTGACCATGGTCGGCAATTCACCGCTCATCCTGCTGAACGATCTGCTGGCCTCGGCCAACAACAACCTGCCCTCGGGCCTGGCCACCATCGAGCCGCTGCGCATGTTCGCGCCGCTGCCGATCGGCGTGGCGCTGCTGATCGCCTCGCTGCTGTACTTCCGCTACTACGGCGACCGCAAGCTGATCGAGGAAGAGAACCTGGCCAACGACGGGGTCACCCCGGCGCGCACCGAAAGCTACTTCGCCAAGACCTATGGCATTGAAGGCGATGTGTTCGAGCTGGTGGTCAGTGCCGAAAGCCCGCTGGTCGGCATGACCCTGGGCGAGGCCGAGAACCTGCACGATGCCCCGCTGCTGCTGGCCCTGAAGACCGGCAATGACACCCGCCTGGCGCCGCCGGCGGAGATGCGCATCTGGGTGGGCAGCGTGCTCGGCGCAATGGGTCCGCGCGAGCAGATCAACGACTTCGCGCAGAACCAGTTCCTGCGCATGTCTTCGCGCCTGAAGCACCTGGGTGACCTGTTCAACCCGAGCCGCGCCGGTATTTCCGAGGCGGTGGTACCGCCGACCTCGAACGTGATCGGCAAGAGCGCGGCCGACCTGCGCCTGCGCAAGGAGCGCGGCATCAGCCTGCTGGCGATCAACCGCGACAAGCAGGTGATCCGCGAGGACGCGCGCGACGTGCAGTTGCGTGCAGGCGACATGCTGGTCTTCCACAGCATCTGGACCGACCTGGCACAGGCGGCCAAGAGCCGCGACTTCGTGGTGGTGACCGACTACCCGACCGGCGAACAACGCCCGCACAAGTTCAAGATCGCCATGGCGATCTTCGCGTTGACCATCCTGATCGCGCTGACCAGCAAGCTGCCGGTGGCGCTGACGCTGATGACCGGCGTGGCCGGCATGCTGCTGACCGGCGTGCTGCGCATGGACGAGGCCTATGCCTCGATCAACTGGAAAACGGTGTTCATGATGGCCGGGCTGATCCCGCTCGGCTGGGCGATGGACTCCAGCGGTGCGGCGGCATGGGTGGCCGGCCATACCATCGACAAGCTGCCCACCGGCATCCCGGTGTGGGTGCTGGAGGTGGCGCTGGCGCTGCTGACCACGGCGTTCTCGCTGGTGATCAGCCATGTGGGCGCCACCATCGTGATGGTGCCGATCGCAGTGAACCTGGCGCTGGCGGCGGGCGGCAACCCGACGGCGTTCGCGCTGATCGTGGCGCTGTCGGCGTCCAACAACCTGATGACGGCCTCCAACCCGGTGATTTCGATGATCACCGGCCCGGCCAACTACACCCCGCGCGAGATGTGGCGGGTCGGCGGCCCGCTGTCGCTGATCTACACCTGCGTGGTGGTGCTGATGATCAACCTGATGTTCTGAGGGTTGGGTTTGTTGGCAGGGCTGCGCCCTGCACCCGCAGAGGCCGAAGCAACGGCAACGGCAAAAGCGTGCATTTCGTGGGATGGCGGGGTGGGTCCGGTTGCGGGGGACGCTGCAAGTCCCCCTCCGGGGCCCGGCCCAGCCGCTGGCGGCTGTGCGTTCGGGCGCTTGCGAAGCAGTGCTTCGCAAGCAAAGCGCCCTCACCCATGTAAGCTCGGTCGCGCCATCCATGG
>OFSF01000190.1_pt1 | contig 25737 bp, 28 predicted proteins | sample 1543271 | NCBI WGS metagenome assembly OFSF01 (sample SAMN07774227, study PRJEB24372) | wastewater metagenome | isolation source: Exp Tend VB 100WW | collected 2016-02
TCCTGCCCCGGCTGGGCGATGGCGCCCATCGTGGCGAGCCGGGTGCTGATCACGCCGTCGTCGGGCGCCTTGAGGCTGGTCTGGTTCAGCCGCAGCGTGTCGGCGGCGAGCCGGGCCTTGAGCGACTGCAGCCGGGCGCGGGCGGTGGCTTCGCCGGTGGTGTACTGCTGGATCTGCTGCGCGCTCAGGGCGCCGCTGGGCTGCAGGGCGCGGGCGCGTTCGGCGTTGGCCTGGGCTTCGGCGAGCGTCGCTTCGGCTTCGGCGAGGCCGGCCTTGGTGGCGGCGAGGTCGGCGGCGAGCGTGTCGCTCTGCAGCCGCGCCAGCAACTGGCCCTTCTTCACCCGGTCCCCGACCTGCACGTTCACCTCGACCAGCCGCAGCCCCTGCGTCTCGGCGCCGATGACGATTTCCTGCCACGCCGCAATGCTGCCGTTGGCGGCGAGCGACTGGGGCAGCGTGCCGGACTGGGGCGTGGTGACGGAGACGGTCAGCGCGGGCTTGGGGGCGGCGGAGGCGGGGGCGTCGGCGGCCCCGGCAGACAAGGAACAGAGGGGCACGGCGAACGCGAATGCCAGCTTCAGCGTGACGGAGCGGGGGATGGGTTGGGTCATGTCGGTGTCACGAAGGGGTGTTGGTTTCGCGGGTCCAGCCGCCGCCGATGGCGCGGTACAGGCTGATCCAGGCGGCGACCTGTTCACGCTGCAGCGCCAGCAGCGTGGCCTCGGCCGAGAGCGTCAGGCGGCGGGCTTCCTCGGTCTCGATGACGCTGGCGGAGCCGAGGCGGGCGCGTTCCTCGGTGCTCTGGAGAAAGCTGCGCAGCCCTTCGGCGGCGGTGCGGGCGTCGGCCTCGCGGCGCTGGCTGGCGTCGAGCCGCAGCAGCGCTTCCTCCACCTCGCGCACCGCCGAGCGCAGCTTCAGCGCGTAGCCGGCGCGGGCGTCGTCGTAGCGGGCGCGGGCGGCGTCGGCCTGTGCCTGCAGCCGGCCGCGGTTGAAGATCGGCAGCGACAGGTTCGGCCCGAAGCCCCAGGTCAAGGCGTCCGAGGTGCTGCCGCCGGTGCGGACCAGTCCGATGCCGAGGTTGCCGCCGATCGTCAACTGGGGCCAGCGCGCCGCTTCGGCCACGCCCACGTCGGCGGCGCTGGCCTGCAGCTCGCGCTCTGCCGCGGCGAGGTCGGGCCGCTGGGCCAGCGTCGCGGCCGGCAGGGTGTTCAGGGCGAAGGAGGCCGGCTGGGGCAGGCGGGCGGCGCGGGTGGCGAGCCGGTCGCGCAAGGCGGGCTCTTCGGCGCCGGTCAAGAGCACCAGCGCCTTCACCAGCAGGGCACATTCCGTCTGCTGCACGGTCACGCGGTCGCGCGCCTGTGCGGCAGAGGCCTGGGCCAGCCTGGCGTTGGCGGGTGCTTCGAATCCGACGTCGGCCTTTTTCTGCACCAGCGCGCTGCTGCGGCCGAGCGAGTCGGCCTCGCGGGTGTAGAGCGCGACCGTGGCTTCGCAGGTGCGCAGCGCGACATAGGTCTGCGCCACTTCGGCGGCCAGCGAGACACGCGCCTCGTGCCAGCCGAGTTCGGCCTGCTCGGCGCGCGAGCGGGCGGCTTCGAAGCCGTGGCGCACGCCGCCGAACAGGTCGATCTCCCAGCCGGCGTCGGCGACGGCGCTGGCCTGGCTGACCGTGTTGAAGCCCGTGGCGGCGGACGAGCCGCGCTGGGCCTGCACGTTGGCGCCGACGGTTGGCCAGCCGGCGGACGCCGCCACGCGCTGGCCGGCACGGGCCTGCTGGATGCGGGCGAGCGCCTGGGCGAGCAGCGGGTGGGCGGCCTGCGCCTCGTCGATCAGCGCGGGCAGCAGCGGGTCATCGAATTGCGACCACCAGGACACGAGCCGGCCCGGATCGCCCGCGTGTGGCAATGGTGCCTGCCAGGCGGGAAGGGCCACGGCGGCGGTGGACACGGGGGGCGGGAGCGGTGTCGGGGTGCTGCAGCCGGTCAGCAGACCCAAGCCGATCGCCAGAAACGCAGCGGGCGGCGGGAAACGAAAAGAAAGAAGGGCACGCATTTCGTGAGCTTATCAACGAATGCGTGCCCCCGCATGACAGCGCCGCGCGCTGTCCGCAGCCCCTGCGGGCTTACTGCTTCGCGCCGTCCTTCGGCAGATCCTTGAAGGCGTCCATCGGGTCGGGTTCCGAGGCCGCGCCCTTCGGGGGCTCCAGACCTTGCATGTTCTGCTCGGCCGGGGCCTGCTCGTTGGCGATGGTCATCTCCTGCAGCGCCTGGTTGGCGTCGATGGTGCTGGCCACGACCGCATCACCGGACACCAGCGCCGGGAAGGCGATCACCACCCCGACCATGATGAGCTGCAGCACGATGTAGGCGATCGAGCCCTTGTAGATCTGCGAGGTCTCCACGGCCGGGATCAGCTCGCCGGTCACGCGGTCCTTGTAGTCCTTCTTCGCCGCGACGCTGCGCAGGTAGAACAGCGCAAAGCCGAACGGTGGTGTCAGGAACGAGGTCTGCAGGTTCATCGCCAGGATCACGCCGAACCACACCATCGCGAAGTCCGCCGGGTAGCCCGGGGGCAGCAGTTCCGGCAGGATCTTCTCGGCCACCGGCGCCAGGATCGGCACGACGATGAAGGCGATCTCGAAGAAGTCGATGAAGCAGCCCAGCACGAACACCAGCAGGTTCACGACGATCAGGAAGCCCATCGCGCCGCCGGGCATGTTGTCGAACAGGTGCTCGACCCAGATGTGGCCGTCGGCGGCGTTGAACGTGAAGCTGAACACCGTCGAGCCGATCAGGATGAACAGCACGAAGCAGCTCAGCCGTGCGGTGCTGTCGAGCGCCTGGTTCATCAGCGCGCGGTTGATCTGGCCGCGCGAGAACGCCATCAGCAGCGCACCGACCGCGCCCATCGCGCCACCTTCCGTCGGCGTCGCCACCCCCAGGAAGATCGTGCCCAGCACCAGGAAGATCAGCACCAGCGGCGGGATCAGCACGAAGGTGAAGCGCTCGGCCAGCTTCGACAGCAGGCCCATCTTCGCCACGCGGTTGACCATCGCCAGACCGAGCGCCAGGAAGGACGCGATGGTCATCGACAGGATCAGCGTCTCGTCGCCCGGGGCGGGCAGCACGCGGCCCATCCACGGGTTCACGATGCTTTCATGCACCTGCGACCAGGCCCAGCCGGCCACGCCGCAGATCAGCAGCAGCGCCAGCAGCGACTTGTGACCACTCGCGCCGTTGGCTTCGCGGTAGATGCGCGCTTCGGGCGGCAGGGCGGGCACCCAGTCCGGCTTGAAGATCGCCACAGCCGCGATGAAGGCCAGGTACAGACCGACCAGCAGCAGGCCCGGCACCAGCGCGCCGGCGTACATGTCGCCGACCGAGCGGCCGAGCTGGTCGGCCAGCACGATCAGCACCAGCGACGGGGGAATCGCTTGCGCGAGGGTGCCGGAGGCGGTGATGGTGCCGGTGGCGATGGCGCGGTTGTAGCCGTAGCGCAGCATGATGGGCAGCGAGATCAGGCCCATCGAGATCACGGCCGCCGCGACGACGCCGGTGGTGGCCGCCAGCAGTGCGCCGACCAGGATCACCGCGACCGCCAGACCGCCACGCAGCGGGCCGAACACCTGCCCCACGGTTTCGAGCAGGTCCTCCGCCATCCCGGACCGCTCCAGGATGATCCCCATGAAGGTGAAGAAGGGGATCGCCAGCAGGGTGTCGTTCTGCATGATCCCGAAGATCCGCAGCGGCAGCGCCTGGAACAGATTGCCACCGAAGAGGCCCACCTCCATGCCGACGAAGCCGAACACGAGGCCGGTGGCCGCGAGACCGAAGGCCACGGGAATGCCGGTCAGCAGGAACACGAACAGGCCGCAGAACATCAGCGGCACGAAATTCTGGGTGATGAACTCGATCACGGGCGGGCTCCTTCAAGGGCAGCCTGCTCGGCCTTGGCGGCGAGTTCGGCGGCGAGTTTTTCTTCGTCGCTCGGGCCGTGTTCGACCGACATCGGCTCATCACGCAGGCCCTTCAGGTAGGCCACGCGCTTGATCAGTTCCGACACCGCCTGCACCAGCAGGATGCCGAACCCGGCCGGGATCAGCAGCAGCACCGGCCAGCGGATCAGGCCGCCGGCGTTCTGGCTCATCTCGCCGCTGACATAGGCGCGCATGAACAGCGGCCACGACAGGTCGATCAGGATCAGGCTCAGCGGGATCAGGAAGAGCACCATGCCGAGGATGTCGATGATGGTGTTGGTGCGGGTCGACAGCTTCGAGGAGATGAAGTCGATGCGCACGTGGGCGTTCTTCAGGAAGGCATAGCCGGCGCCGAGCAGGAACACGGCGGCGAACAGGTACCACTGGATTTCCAGGTAGGCGTTCGAGCCGATGTTGAAGGCCTTGCGCATGATCGCGTTGCCGGCGCTGATCAGCACCGCGGCCAGCACCAGCCACGACAGCAGGCGGCCGACACGTTCATTGAACGCATCGATCCAGCCCGAAAGTCTCAAGAGGGCAGTCAAGATGGTGTCTCCAGGATTGTGGGACGGGGTTTCGGAAGGTGAGAAATCTTGTCGCTATCACACTCGAAAACCCTGATGCGGCACATCGGGTCTAACGACTACGCGGCACTACGCATGCCGTGCGCGGCAGTTTCGTGGTCGGGATCAGCCAGCGGTCCGGCAGTGTTCCACGGCGTAGCGGATCAGCTCGGCCTGCCCCTCGATCCGCAGCTTGCGGCGGATGTTCTGCCGGTGGGTCTCGACGGTGCGCACGCTGAGGTCGTGGTCGGCGGCGATCTGCTTGCTCGACAGCCCGCGCGCGAGGCAGTTGAGGATCTCGGCCTCGCGCTCGGACAGCAGCGGGCGGGGGTCATGGCTGCGGGCCACGGGACGGGCCACGCTTTCGCTCAGGAAGGTGCCGCCCGCGGCCACGGCGGCGATGGCCTCGACGATGTCGGACGACGGCGCGTCCTTCAGCACATAGCCGCTCGCGCCGGCCTGCATCGCCTGGTGCACGTACTCGGGGTTGTCGTACATGCTCAGCACGATCACCGCCGTGTCCGGCCACTGGGCGCGGATCTGGGTGGTGAGGGTGATGCCGTTGGTGTGCTTCATGCCGATGTCGGTCAGCACGAGCTGCGGGCGCAGCGCGGCCACCAGCTGCAGGGCCGTGGCGGCGTCGGGCGCTTCGCCGACCACTTCATGGCCGGGCTGGCCCTGGATCAGGGTGCGCACGCCTTCGCGCACGAGGGGATGGTCATCGACGAGCAGGATGCGCATGGGGGGCTGCAGACGGGGTGGTGAACGGGGGGGCGGACGGTGTGGTGAAGCGTCGCAGGGCGTCGGCGGGCAGCTGGGCGACGACCCGGGTCGAGCCAGGGCGCGAATGGACCTGGAACACCCCGCCCACCGCCTCGACCCGTTCGCGCATGTTGCGCAGCCCGATGCCCCGCCGCGGATCGGCTTCGATCGCCGCCGTGTCGAAGCCGCTGCCATCGTCCGCCACCGTCAGGCGCACGCCGCCCGACCGGAAGATCAGGCGCAGGTCGACCCGGCTGGCGCGGGCGTGCTTGTCGATGTTGGTCAGGGCTTCCTGCGTCACGCGGAACAGCGTGGTCTTGATCTCTTCCGGCAGTTCGTCGGCCGGACCATGTTCGCGCATGAAGAAGGCCATCTGGGCATGTTCGGCAAACTCTTCCCCGAGGTGGCGCAGCGCGCTGGGCAGACCGAGCGTGTCCAGCACGACCGGGCGCAGCCGGTGCGAGATGTCGCGCACCTCGGTCAACGCTTCGTCGATGCGGGCGCGGGCCTGCACCAGTGTCGGCGGCACCAGGCCGGGTCCGCGCCCGATCTGGCCGATCGCGCTGTCCATCAGCAGCTTGATCGAGACCAGCGTCTGGCTGGTGGAGTCGTGCAGTTCGCGCGAGAGGTGGGCGCGCTCGTTTTCCTGCGACTGCACCACCTGGCGGGCCAGCAACTGGAGCTGGGCATCCGCAGCGCGGTATTCGCTGAGGTTGAGCGCCAGCGCACTCCCGCCCACCAGCGTCAGGGCGAGCAGGGCGATGCCGGCGATCCAGCCCATGGTCTCGGCGATGTTGGCGCTGCCCTGGTGGTCGAGCTGGTCGAGCGTGGTCTGCACGTCGTCGAGGTAGATGCCGGTGCCGACCATCCAGCCCCAGCGCTGCAGCCCGATGACATAGCCCAGCTTGGGTGCGACCTGCTTGACGGTGGGCTTGTTCCAGACGTAGCGGAAGTAGCCCCGGCCTTCGCGCGCCTTGGCGATCAGCGCCTGCACGACCGGACGCCCGTCGCGGTCGCGGATGTCCCACAGATCCTTGCCCACCAGTTCCGGCTGGTGGGGCAGCACCAGGCAGCGCCCGGTGTAGTCGTAGGCGAAGAAGTAGCCGTCGCCGCGGTCATAGTCGAACTGGTTCAGCAGGCGGATGGCTTCGGCCTTGGCCTCGGCGTCGTCGCGGCCGGTGTCGTAGATGGGCGCGATCACGTTCATCGCCATCTCGACGTAGTGCAGCAGCTCGGCTTCCTTGCTGGCCATGTACGCGGACTCGACCAGCTTGCGCTCCTGCTGGGCCAGCTCCAGCGCCTGGAAGCGCACCGCCAGCGCGATCAGCGCCAACGCGGCCAGCAGCGGCAGCACCGCCAGCAGCAGGATCTTCTTGCGCAGGCGGCGTGGGCCCAGGGGCTCGGTGCGCGCAGCCGGTCGGACGGAGCGGGGGAGGTCCATCGCCTGCCGTCCGCGCTGCGTCAGCCGGCCTGGGTGGCGGCCATGTAGAGCTTGGTCGAACGGGCCCCGCTGCGGCAGAAGCACAGCAGCGGCCTCGGCATCGCGGCGATCAGTTCCGCAAAGCGGGCGATCTCGTCCGGACTCTGGTAGCCGCCGGCCACGGGCAGGTGGGCGTACTGCAGGCCAGCGGCCAGTGCGGCGGCTTCGATGCTGGCGCTGGTGGGCTGGTCAGGGCCGTGCTCGAAGTCCGGGCGGTTGTTGATGACGCTGCGGAAGCCCGCGGCGGCGGCGTCTGCCATCGCGGCCGGACTGAGCTGCGGGGCGACGCAGACATCGGCCGCGATGCGCTGGACGGGGAGGGAAGTGCTCATGGGGCGTCTCCTGGGAGATCTGAAACCGAAGAGGGTCGGGGACTTGCGCCTCAGCTCAGCGCGCGCTTCACGGCAGCCGACACCAGCCCCATGTCCGCATTGCCGGCCAGCCGCTGCTTGACGACGCCCATGACCTTGCCCATGGCGCCCGGCCCGCTCGCGCCCAGTTCGGCGACGATGGCCTGCACGGCGGCGTCAATCGCGGCGGCGTCCAGGCGTTGCGGGAGATAGGCCTCCAGCACGACCACTTCGGCGCTTTCCTTGTCGGCCAGGTCCATGCGCCCTGCGGCGGTGAACTGGCTGATGGAGTCCTTGCGCTGCTTGATGAGCTTGTCGACGAGTGCCACGACATCGGCGTCTTCGAGGGTGACGCGCTCGTCGACTTCCTTCTGCTTGCAGGCGGCCAGCAGCAGGCGGATCGTGCCGAGGCGGGCCGTGTCCTTGGCGCGCATGGCGGTCTTCATGTCTTCGGTGATCTGGTCCTTGAGGGTCATGCCGTCATCCAATCGTCATCCAGTGGGGTAAGCGAGGGTGGTCCGTAAACGACAAAACCCGCAGCGGCGTCCCGCGCGGGTTCTGGACTTTCCTTGAACGCTGGTGGCGTGGCTGCACAGCGGACTGTGCAGCGGTCACCGCGATCAGTACAGCCGCTTGGGCAGCTGCATCGAGCGCACGCGCTTGTAGTGGCGCTTGACGGCGGCAGCCTTCTTGCGCTTGCGCTCCGCCGTGGGCTTCTCGTAGAACTCACGGGCGCGCAGGTCAGGCAGCAGGCCCAGCTTCTCGATGGTGCGCTTGAAGCGACGCAGTGCCACGTCGAACGGCTCGTTTTCCTTGACTCGAATAGTCGTCATGAACTGAAAGATCCTTCGGTTATGCCCTCGGTGGCCGACGCGGGGTTCCGGAAACCCTGGTGCCGCCGACTCGAACAGGCTTCTTTGCCAGCAAAGCCTGAGATTATAGGCGAGTTTGCGCAGCGTTGGCCAAAATCAATCATCGACGGCCAGCGCGTCGGCGCAGGCCGCTGCGCTGGCCCAGGCCCACTGGAAGTTGTAGCCCCCCAGCCAGCCGGTCACGTCGACGACCTCGCCGATGAAATGCAGCCCCGGCACCCGCTTGCTCTCCAGTGTCTGCGAGCTGAGTTCGCGGGTGTCGACGCCGCCAGCCATGACCTCGGCCTTCTTCCAGCCCTCGTCGCCGGTCGGGGTGAGTTCCCATGCGCGTGCCCGCTGGGCCACGGCCTGCAGATCCTTGTCCTTGCAGTCGGGCATCGGGCGCTGCGCGTCCAGACCTGCGCCCAGCAGCCAGGCGTCGGCCAGGCGGGTCGGCAGCAGTGCGGAGAACTCGTTGCCGAGCTGGCGGCGCGAGCTTTGCTTGGCCGTCAGCAGCCGCGCGCCCAAGTCCACGCCGGGCGCCAGATCGATCTGCAGCGCCTGGCCGGGTCGCCAGAAGCTGGAGATCTGCAGCACGGCCGGCCCGCTCAGACCGCGGTGCGTGAACAGCAGGTCTTCCAGGAAATGGGTCCGGGCCTTGCCGGCGCCCGTCGAGATGCCCACGGGCAGCGCCACGCCGGACAGCGCGGCAAACGGTGCCCACTGCTGCGCATCGAAGGTGAGCGGCACCAGCGCCGGCCGCGGCGCCACGATGGCGTGGCCGAACTGCTGGGCGATGCGCAGGCCGAAATCGCTCGCGCCGATCTTGGGCACCGGCAGCCCGCCCGTGGCGATCACCAGCCGTGGGGCCTGCACGGTGCCGGCGTCGGTGTCGAGTTCGAATCCGCTGGTCTCGCCGCCACTGCGCTGCCGGATCGCCTTCACCCCGCACGGCTGGCGCCGCACCACGCCGCCTGCATCGCATTCGCGCAGCAGCATCGTGATCAGATCCTCGGCGCTGCGGTCGCAGAAGAGCTGGCCCTTGTGCTTTTCGTGGAAGGCGATGCCGTGGCGCTGCACCAGCTCGATGAAGTCGCTGGGCGTGAAGCGCGCCAGCGCCGAGCGGCAGAAGCGGGGGTTGTCCGACAGGAAGTTCGCGGGCGTGACCTCGCGGTTGGTGAAGTTGGCGCGGCCGCCGCCGGAGATGCGGATCTTCTCGGCGACCTTCGGGCTGTGGTCAAGCAGCAGCACCCGCTTGCCTGCCTGGCCGGCACGACCGGCGCAAAAAAGGCCGGCTGCGCCGGCCCCGACGATGACGACGTCAAAGGTTTCCATGGGCGGATTATCGCGGTCCGCCCGGCCGCAAGCGCCTGGCAGGCGTCAGACGCGGGTCCAGTCCAGGTTCGCGCGGGCGAACATCGTCTTCAGCTCGCCCTTGTCGGCCAGACCGTTCAGGCCGGCCTGGAGCGCTTCCGCCAGGTCCGTGGCCTCCTTCTTGACCGCCATGCCCACGGCCCAGCCGTCCTTCGGCGCGCGGGGCATCGGGATCGGCGTGATGGCGAAGCGGGCATCGCCGCGCAGCACCGTCTCCAGCTCCGAGCGCAGGCCGGCGGCGGCGGCGACCTCTCCGCGCTGCAGCATCTGGGCGGCCACGACGCCGTCGGGGATCTTGGTGGTCAGTTGCTCGCGCAGCATGCCCGACTCCGCGCCGATCATCAGCCAGCCGGCCAGCGACATGCCCGGCACGGCGGTGCGCACGGTGCGCAGCGGGTCTAGGCTGTCGAGTGCGGGCAGCTTGCTGAGGTCACGTGCCACCACGACCCGTTCGCGCCAGTAGGGGCCGAAGATGCTCACGCGCGGGTTGTTCTGCATCAGCGGACGGTCGACCGGCACATGCAGCAGCACGTCGGCCGGCCCATACCCGAGCATGTGCCCGCGCCAGACCATGTTGCGCAGGTCGTCGTTCATGTTCTCGTCGGCCGTGAAGGGCAGCATCGTCACGTCCACGCCCAGCGCGCCCGCCAGGGCCTTGGCCAGATCGATCTCGATGCCCTGGCCCTTGACGTGGAACGGCGGCAGGTCGTTGTAGATCCCGACGACCAGGCGCCCCCGCTCCCGGACCCGGGTCAGCGCCGACTTCTCTTCCTGTGCGGCGACGCTGCCGACGCCCAGCAGACCGCCGAGCGAGCCGAGCGCCAGAGCGGAAGTCTGGCCGAGGAAATGGCGGCGGTCCGCCGCCTTGTCATGTGGGTTGCGCATGTGGTGTCTCCTGGAAGTCCCGGTCGGATGGCCGGTGGTCGGTTCAAGTGGCCCCCTGGATGGCGTCGAGGCCCGTGCCAGGATTCTGTCAGTGAATCCCGGCCTCGGGCCTCGTGGGGGCGATCGGCCTGGGGTGCGCGATCAGGGCAGCGGCTTCTCGCGGCGCGTTTCCAGGTAGGCCTTCATGGCCCACATCGCTTCCTGGCTGACCATGCCTTCGAAGGGCGGCATGTACACCGCGCCATTGCGGACCTTGCCGCGGCGCACGCTGGTCAGGTAGTAGTCGTCGATTTCCTGGACGCAGGCGTTGCGCTTCTTCTCGTCCTTGACATTGACACAGTCGTTGTCCAGCTTGCGCAGGTCGGGGGCGATGCCGCCCGAGATGGCTTCGAGGCCGTGGCAGCGGGCGCAGTTCTGGTTGTAGGCCGAAGAGCCGATGGCGATGGCCTTGTCGTTCTTGCGGTACGGGTTTTCCGTGCGCCAGGTGGCCCCCAGCTGTGGCAGGCTGGACGTGTCCACGGCCTGCGGGGTGACGTCGCCGTGCGCCATGGCCGGGCCACCGGCCACGGCGCAAAATGCGGCCAGGATTGCTGCGCGGAAAAGTGTGCCTCGTGCCATTCGTGTCTCCAGAGGGATTTTGAGGGGTTTTGAACAGTGGGTTGGCATCGTTTCTGCAATCGCTGTGCCAAGCACGGCAAACGCCGCAGTTGCGACGCTGAATCAAGGGTCTGTCCGGAGGTGGTACGCCTTGGTTGCTTCTAAATTGCGCGGCATCAGCCCAGGCAGACGGCGGTTGTGACAGGCAAACGGCGCGGGTGTGCGAATAGATGACAGTGGCGGGCGCGTGACAGCGGACCCGCCGTGTGACCGGTTGAACATACACAGGAGACAAGACATGGCAGGACCCTACACCCCGGCATCGGCCGGGTTGCGCCTGCGGGCCGCCCAAGGCGATCTGCGGCGTCCGATCGCCTCGGCGCTGCCGCTCGACCACAACCATGTCTCGAAGATCGACAACTCGCACGAGCGCTGCGCCGCGCTGGGCCTGTCGCGCATCGAGCGGCTGGACTTCTCGCCGCTGGGCCGCTCCGATCTTGCCGTCGCCCGCGACCGCAACCAGCGCCTCTACGCCCATGCCGCGCCCGTCATGGAGATGCTGCACGAGCAGATCGTCAACAGCGACTCGATGGTGGTGCTGTGCGACGCCACCGGCACGATCATCCATTCGATCGGGGACCACGACTTCCTGAACCGCGCCTCCAAGGTCGCGCTGCAGCCGGGCGTGAACTGGTCCGAGCAGGCCAAGGGCACCAACGCCGTCGGCACCGCGCTGATCGAGGAGTCGCCCACGCTCGTCCACGCCGACGAGCACTACATGCACGCCAACCATTTCCTGACGTGCTCGGCCGCCCCGATCCTCGACCCGCGCGGCAACATCCTCGGCGTGCTCGACGTCTCCGGCGACCAGCGCACCTACCACCAGCACACGATGGGCCTGGTGAAGATGTCGGCGCGCATGATCGAGAACCACTGGCTCACCGACGACTACCGCAACGTGATGCGGCTGCACTTCCACAGCCGCGTCGAGTTCATCGGCACGCTGATGGAAGGCATCCTCGCCGTCAGCCAGGACGGCAAGCTGGTCGGGGCCAACCGTGGCGCGCTGGAGCAACTGGGCCTGAGCGGGGCGGCGCTGCGCATGCACTCGCTGTCCACGCTGTTCGGCACCAGCGTGTCGGCGCTGGTCGACCGCTTCCGCTCGCCGCTGGCGCAGCCGCAGCCGGTGGAGCTGTCCAACGGGCGGCAATTCCATGTCTACGCCCGCTTCAACTGGCCGGTCTGGCACAGCATGGAAAGTGTCCCGGCACAGGTCAGCGATGTCACACCCCTGGGAGAAACCCCGAGTACCCCGGGCGCCACAGCCACCCAGTCCTCCGCTTCCCCACGCGAGCCCGTGGCGCGTCACGCGGCGGCTGGCGAACGGGCGGGGCTGGCGAGCCTGATCACCGGCGATGCACAGGTCGGCACGCTGGTGGACAAGATCCGCCGCGTCATCAACCGCGACATCCCCATCCTGATCCTGGGCGAGACCGGCACCGGCAAGGAACTGCTCGCCCGCGCCATCCACCAGGACTCCGAGCGCGCCCGCCAGCCCTTCGTGGCGGTGAACTGCGCGTCGATCCCCGAGACGCTGATCGAGGCCGAGCTGTTCGGCTACGAGGAAGGCGCCTTCACCGGCGCGCGGCGCAAGGGGGCGGTCGGCAAGATCGTGCAGGCCAATGGCGGCACGCTGTTCCTCGACGAGATCGGCGACATGCCGCTGACGCTGCAGGCCCACCTGCTGCGCGTGCTGCAGGAGCGCCAGGTCACGCCGCTGGGCAGCGCCAAGGCGGTGTCGGTGGACGTGATGCTGGTGTGCGCCACGCACCGCAACCTGCGCGAGATGATCGAGCAGAAGAGCTTCCGCGAAGACCTGTACTACCGGCTGAACGGCCTGGCGGTGCGGCTGCCGCCGCTGCGTGAACGCAGCGACCTGATGGCGCTGGTCGAGCGCATCCTGGAGCGCGAGAACCCCGACCGCCGGCTGCGCCTGAGTCCGGACGTGCTGCGCCTGTTCCAGGGCTACCACTGGCCGGGCAATGTGCGCCAGCTGTTCAACGTGCTGCGCACCGCCAGCGTGATGGCCGCCGGCGACGCGACCATCACCCGCGACCACCTCTCGGACGACTTCATCGACGACGCCCGCCGCGCGGCTGCCCAGCGGCCTGCTGCGGTGGCGCCCGAGCCGGAGCCGGTGGTCGTGCGGGCGGCTCCGGTCGACGTCGGCGCGGTGGCGGCGCCCTCGTCGTTGCCGCCCCCTGCGGGTGGGCCGGACGACCAGGCTGGCCGCTCGCTGGAAGACATCGAGCTGCAGTCCATCCAGCGCGCGGTGGACGCCGCCGGCGGCAACATCTCAGTGGCCGCCAAGCAGCTCGGCATCAGCCGGAACACGATCTACCGGAAGTTGCGCTGGAAGACGCCGCGCTGACTACCTATCCTGTCTTCCTCCTCCCCCAGCGGGGGAGGCCGGGAGGGGGCTTGCGCCGTCAGCCCACGCTCCACGGATTGATCACCCCCACCCCGCAATGCTCGAAGTCGCGGACATTCCGCGTCACGACAGCACATCCCCGGACCCGCGCAATGGCCGCGATCTGCGCATCGAACTGCGAAATCGGCCGCCCCAGACCACGTCGCGCCGCCACGATGTCCGCATACGCCGTGGCCGCCAGCCGATCAAATGGCAGGACACGCTGCGCAAAATCCTCCGCGACCCGTCATCGCGCACCGTCGTCAAACGCCACGGCATCCAGCGCAGGCGGTTCACGCACAGCCTCGCGCGCCGGAATCTCAAGCACCACATCCCCCAGCCCTGCAAACCGCGCACGGATACGACTCGCCAGATCCTGCGCCGGTTCAGCCGCTGGCAGCAGGGCCTTGCGCAGGATCTGCCGCGCTTCCTCTTCCATGGAATGGTGGCTGGCCGCTGCACGCTCGCGCAGCAACTGCTTGATCGGGTCGTCGAGATGGCGGATGGTCAGGCTGGCCATGATGGGTTCCTCGTGGGACAGAGTCATCCTAGCAAAGCCAAAGCCGCCCGCACGATTGACGAGGTAGACCGCATGGTCGGCGCTGTGCCTTGCCTTGCCTGTCTTCCTCCTCCCCCAGCGGGGGAGGCCGGGAGGGGGTCTCCCGCACTCAGCACTCACCCGCCCGAGCCCGAAGCTGCATCAGCAACCGCTCATGAAAGTAGATGCCATTGCGCCGCATCTGCTGGATGGCCGCCGTGAACGACGGGATCAGCCCAAGCGCCTTGGCCTTGAGCAGCACCCCCAGCGTACCCACCACCGGCAGCCCGAGCAGCTCCGCCATGTTCCGCCCGATGCGTTCGTCGATCACCACGCGGCTGGCGGACAGCTTGCGCGCCATGTCCAGCGTGTCGCGCTCGCCTCGGTCCAGACTCAGCGCCAACTGGCCGATACCCGCCAGTGCGATCAGTGGCGTGGTGTTCGAGAAAACGATCGGGCCGGCCTCACCCGCCATCACAGCGAGGTCTCCCGAGCCAGATCATCCGCACTGTCCGTCAGCAGCACCGCGCCGTGCTCCATCGCCTTCATCAGAAACGCCACGCGCCCGATGCCCAGCCACGCCGCGGCCGTTCCCGACGACAGGCGCCCTTGCTTGAACAAGCTGATGGCCGCCTGTTCCTTGACATAGGCGCCCATTTCCTCGGCATTGAAGTGCAGGTTGACGAGGATCTCGGGCGGACAGTCGATGGCAACGGTGCGGTTCATGTGGCGTCCTCTCCCGGGCGTCGGGATGGTGTTCGATGCGTCGAGGTTCGATGGTGAGCGGCCATCGTAGCAAGGCGATCTGCCGGTCTACAAGCTGCGTCTCTTCCGCACCCGCTGCCCCGCACTCACCAGCCCTTCTCCACCTCCCGCCACACATGCTGCCAGTTCAACGCATGCCGCCCCCCGCGGTGAACCCCCTCGTCTACCCCCTCCAGCCGAGGCGCCGGCTCCGACTCCAGCGCCCCCCGCTCCTGCGCCTGCTCGACCGCTGACCGCAGCGCCTGCAGATACGCCCGGTGCTCCCGCGGCGCTGATCCGTCCAGCAGCGGCCCCTGTTCCGGCAGCCACCGCGCGCCCTCGCTGAGCCGGTCCAACTGCTGCCACGCTGCGTCCAGGTGGCCCGATTCCGCATCCCGCAGATCCGGCGCCCCGTCCGCCCACAGCAGGCCGTGCGCGGTGAACAGCCCCGCCCGCGGCACCGACCACACGGTCACCGACGTCTCCGCACTGCGCTGCAGCCGCCACCAGCGTAGCGGCCCGAGCGTCCCGTGCTCGCCGCGCAGCCGGTGGACGGGCAGGGCGATCGGCTTCCCTCCCAGGTCGTCTGCCGCCGAGCCGAGCCGCAGGCGCAGCCGCTCGACGCAGCGCGGGCAGCGTTCCTGCATCGCGCGGGCCACGTCCTCATGCGCCCAGCGCCGCGCGCCCACCAGCCCCGCCTGCCCCAGCACCAGCTCCGGCCGCGGCCACGGCGCGATCACGTCCGTCACCCGCCGCCCGCTGACGCGCAGCAGGTGGCAGTCCAGCGCCCGCCCGTAAGCGGCAGACGGCCCGCTGCCGATCAGCCACAGCCGCCGACCGTCGCGCACCGCCAGCAGGTTCGAGATCGCCCCGCGGTTGTCAGGTGTGCTGTCGCCGTCAGCCCCTCGGACTGTCCAGACATGTGGCGCCACAGGCTCCAGCGCGATCGGCGGGCCGGCGCACGGGGCGGCGGCCATGGCGGCCGTGGCGGTCCAGCCCAGGCCGATCAGGCCCCGTCCGAGCGTCCGCAGGGACAGCCCATGTGACGCTGTTCGGATTCGTGGCATTGGGGTTGCCCCTGTGTCAAGTTTGAAACGAAAGTGTTCCGTGATGGAGCACCGTTGGTCGCCGGGTGCGGGTTCTGGTGTGCAAATCGCTTCGACGCTTGCGCAAGTCACAGACTATCGACGGGCAGACGGGGTCGGGCGCCGGTTTGTCGACGGCATGGCTCTTGCAAAAACCGGACGAGGCCGGCTTTTTGCATGCGGTCATGTGTTCAATGTGAAGACCATGAGGGGGGCTTCATGAAACTGGTGGTACTCAAGGGCGGCGACGAGGCGGTGCCTCTGGCCCAGTGTGCCCGTTCGGGGCCGATGTCCACCCGCACGCCCGGCGCGGTCGCGCTGTCGGGCGACGGGCAGCGCTGGGTGCTGGTCAACGTGTCGCCGTCGGTGGCCACACAGCTCACGACCGACGCGCGGCTGCTGCGCCACCGCGGTCTGCCGGACGCGGCGGTGCGGGCAGTCGTGCTGACCGACGCGCAGGTCGACCATGTGACAGGCCTGCTGAGCCTGCGCGATGGCGCGCCGATCCATCTCTACGCGACGCCGGCCGTGTTCGAGGAGCTGACGCACACGCTGCCCGTGCTGCCGCTGCTGGAGCATTACTGCGGCGTGCAGTGGCATGTCATCCCGGTGGCGGGCGAGTCGCGCGAGGCGGTGTTCCACATCGAAGGGCAGCCGTCGCTCGAATTCACCGCCGTGGCCACGGACGGCCCACTGCCGCGCCATGCCACGCAGCCCGCGTCAGCCGAGGTGGGCGAGACGATCGCGCTGGCGGTGCGCGATCTGGTGACCGGCCAGCGCTTCTTCTGCGCCCGCAGCCTGGCGGCGGCGGGCTTCGAGGCGGTCGAGTGGATGCGGCAGGCCGATTGCCTGCTGCTCGGCGACGACCGCGTCGATGCCTGGCCTGCGCAGGACACTCCGGACGCGGCCCACCTGACGATGTTCGCCCAGCTCGACCAGCTCGGCGCCCGCCGCAAGCTGCTGATGGGCATGACCGGGTGGGGGACGGGAGACCCGCTGCCGGACATCGCGCTGGCGCTGCACGGCGTCGAGCTGGCGGCGGACCGCATGGAAATCAACCTCTGAGCGACTGCTGAACGGCCTCTGCAGGCTGGCATGGAGCAGTCCGGCGGGACAGTCTTGGTGTAAGTCCGGGTGCGACGCCGGAGATCGGGCCCTGTACAAACCGCCCTGTGACCACCCATGACGATGTTTCGATCGATGTGCCGATGCTCCGACTCCAGGGCCTGATCAAGCGCTACGGCGACCGCACGGCCCTGGCCGGCCTGACGCTGGCGCTGCCGGCGGGACAGTTCGTGGCGCTGCTGGGCCCGAATGGCGCCGGCAAGTCCACGCTGTTCCAGGTGCTCACCGGCCTGTTCGTCGCCGACGAGGGCGAGGTCGAGGTGGCCGGCCAGTCGCTGCGGCATTCGGCGGTGCGGGCGCTGCGCGACATCGGCGTGGTGTTCCAGCAGATGTCGCTCGATCTGGACCTCTCGGTGGAGCGCAACCTGCGGTTTCACGCCGACCTGCACGGCCTGCCGCGGTCGGTCGCCACCGAGCGGCTGCTCGAAGGCTGCCGCGGGCTGGGGCTGGACAAGGATCTGGCGCGGCCCGTGCGAGAGCTGTCGGGGGGCAACCGGCGCAAGGTGGAACTCGTGCGTGCCTTGCTGCACCGGCCGAAGGTGGTGCTGATGGACGAGCCCACCGTCGGCCTGGACCCGAAGTCGCGGCATGACCTGCTGGGCGCGATCCGGGCCGATGTGGCGGCGCGCGGCACGACAGTGCTGTGGGCGACGCACCTGGTCGAGGAGGCCGAGGCGGCGGACCGCGTGCTGGTGCTGCACCGCGGCAAGCTGCTCGCGGATGGCACGCCGGCCGAGGTGACCACGGCGCTCGGCGGGGATCGGCTCGAAGCGGCGTTCATCCGTGCCACCAGCTGATTGTTTGCACATTGCCCATTGCACATGGCCCATTGCATCAGGAGACAAGCGATGAAGAACCCCTTCCAACCCACGCGGCTGGCGCTGGCGGCTGCGGCCCTGCTGGTGGCGTCGCTGGCGCAGGCCCAGGTCGCCTATGTGTCGAGCGAGAAGGACCACAAGCTGACCATCGTCGACCTGAAGACCCAGGCGGTGACGGGGACTGTCGCGACCTGCAAGCGCCCGCGGCACATGGTCGTGACGCCGGACGGCAAGCAGTTGATGGTGGCCTGTGGCGACTCAGGTCAGGCCGACGTGATCGACCTCGCCACGCGCAAGTCGGTGAAGAAGGTCGGCCTGGGCGATGACCCCGAGATCTTCGACCTGACGCCGGACGGCAAGACGCTGTACGTGTCGAACGAGGAGGACGGCGCGCTGGGCATCATCGACCTCGCCACCGGCAAGCGCACCGGCGAGATCAAGGTCGGCGAGGAGCCCGAGGGCGTGCTGGTCAGCCGCGACGGCAAGACGGTCTACGTCACGTCCGAAGTCGCCAGCCTCGTGCATGTGATCGACGCGGCGACCGGCAAGGTCACGAAGAACATCAAGGTGGGCAAGCGCCCGCGCCGTTTCGCGATGACGCCGGATGGCAGCCAGCTCTGGGTGACCAACGAGCTGGGCGCCAGCGTCACGGTGATCGGCACGAAGGACCACGAGGTGCTGGACACGATCAAGTTCGAGGTGAAGGGCGCCCGCGCGGCGGACATCACGCCGGTGGGCATCACGATGAGCGCGGACGGCAAGCGGGCATTCGTCGGGCTGGGCAAGGCGAACCACGTGGCGTTCGTCGATGTGGCGAGCCGCAAGACGACGGACCTCGTGCTGTCGGGCAAGCGGGCGTGGGGGCTGGCGTTGAACAAGGCGCAGGACCGGCTGTTCGTGGCCAATGGTCTGTCGGACGACATGACGATCATCGATGTGCCCGGCGCCAAGGCGCTGAAGTCTGTGGCGGTCGGACGCGTGCCGCACAGCATCGTCGTGGTGGAGTGAGTCCGCGGCCGATCAGGGCGCGACGCTAGGAAGGAAACACCCAGAGCAGCGCTGCTGTCATCACCAGATAACGCAGGAACTTGCCGATCGCCATGTACAGCAGGCACGGCCAGAACGGCAGCTTCAGCCACCCCGCCACCGCACACAGCGGATCGCCCACCACCGGCAGCCAGCTCAGCAGGCACGCCTTCGCCCCGAACCGCCGCAGCATCGCCAGCGCCCGGTGATCGGCTGCGGGGTGGTGGGTGACGTGCTCATACGCCTTCTCGGCGCCATAGCCCATCCACCACGAGATGGCGCCACCGATCGTGTTCCCTGCCGTCGCGGTCAGCACCGCCGGCCAGAACAGCGCCGGATTGAGCTTCACCAGCCCGAACACCGCCGGCTCCGACCCCAGCGGCAGCAGCGTCGCCGAGACCAGCGAGACGATGAAGACGGTGCTGAGGCCGAACTTCGGCAGTGCCAGCATCAAGAGCAGTGAGTCGAGCCAAGCTTCCATGGCGGGCATTCTGCTTGAACGGTCCCGGCGGGCACGGGCGGGTGGAAAAACGCACGCCGCTATACTCCTGCCTCCTTTTTAAGCACCGCCCCAACCCCGCCCACCGTCCCCATGCGCATCGGTCCCCACGCCCTGCCGAATCGCCTGTTCGTCGCGCCCATGGCGGGTGTGACCGACCGGCCGTTCCGCCAGTTGTGCAAGCGACTGGGGGCGGGCCATGCCGTCAGCGAGATGGTCACCTCGCGCCCCGAGCTGCGCGACAGCCTGAAGACCTCGCGCCGGCTGAACCACGAGGGGGAGGTGGCGCCGATCGCCGTGCAGATCGCCGGCACCGACGCGGAGATGATGGCCGAGGCAACCCGCTACAACATCGACCGCGGCGCGCAGATCATCGACATCAACATGGGCTGCCCGGCCAAGAAGGTCTGCAACAAGTGGGCGGGCTCGGCGCTGATGCAGGACGAGACGCTGGCGCTGGACATCGTCGCCGCCGTGGTCGAGGCCGCCGCGCCGCACGGCGTGCCGGTCACGCTGAAGATGCGCACCGGCTGGTGCAACGAACAGAAGAACGCGCTGACCATCGCGCTCGGCGCCGAGGCGCGCGGCGTGGCGATGGTCACCGTGCATGGCCGCACGCGCGAACAAGGCTACAAGGGCGAGGCCGAGTACGCGACGATCGCCGCCGTGAAGGCCGCGCTGCGCATCCCCGTCTGCGCGAACGGCGACATCACCAGCCCGCAGAAGGCCCGCGCCGTGCTGGACGCGACCGGCGCCGACGCGCTGATGATCGGCCGCGCAGCGCAGGGGCGGCCGTGGATCTTCCGCGAGATCGCCCACTTCCTCGACACCGGCGAGATCGCCGCCCCGCCGCCGACGCTGCAGGTGCGCGACTGGCTGATCGAACATCTGCACGACCACTACAGCCTCTACGGCGAGCGCGCTGGCGTGCGCACGGCGCGCAAGCACATCGGCTGGGCCGTGCACGGCCTGCCGGGCGGCCAGGACTTCCGCGCCCGCATGAACCTGATCGAACACACGGCGGAACAGGCGCAGGCCGTCCAGGCCTTCCTGGGCGCGCTGGCCGACGTCCATCCGTCCTGGCCGCAGACCGCCGCCACCGCCGACACAGAAGAACAAGCCGCATGAGCACCAGCCCTTCCGAACACAGCCCCATCGACCTGTCGATCCGCGAGATCCTGGCCGTCTATTTCCGCGACCTCGAAGGCACGGAGCCGCACGCGCTCTACGACATGGTCGTGAAGGCGGTGGAGCGCCCGCTGCTGGACGTGGTGATGGAACAAGCCGAAGGCAACCAGAGCCGCGCTGCCGAGTGGCTCGGCATCAACCGCAACACGCTGCGCCGCAAGCTCGTCGAGCACAAGCTGATCGATTAACAAAACCCCCGAGTCGCCCCAAGCCCATGACCACCGCCCTCCTTTCCGTTTCCGACAAGACCGGCATCGTCGAGTTCGCCCGCTCGCTGCACGCGCACGGCATCAAGCTGCTGTCCACCGGCGGCACCGCCAAGCTGCTGGCCGAGTCCGGCCTGCCGGTCACCGAAGTCAGCGAGATCACCGGCTTCCCCGAGATGCTCGACGGCCGCGTCAAGACGCTGCACCCGCGTGTCCACGGCGGTCTGCTGGCGCGCCGCGACGTGCCCGCGCACATGGCGGCACTCAAGGAACACGGCATCGACACGATCGACCTGCTGATCATCAACCTCTACCCGTTCGCGCAGGCCACGGCCAAGGCCGACTGCACGCTGGAAGACGCGATCGAGAACATCGACATCGGCGGCCCGGCCATGCTGCGCGCCGCGGCCAAGAACTGGCAGGACGTGGGCGTCGTGATCGACCCGACCGACTACCCGCAGGTGCTGGCGGAACTCGCCGCCTCGAACGGCCAGAGCCTGACGCGCAGCACCAAGTTCATGCTGGCCAAGAAGGTGTTCTCGCACACCGCCGCCTACGACGGGATGATCAGCAACTACCTGACCGCGCTGGAAGCCGGTTCGGAAGAAGCGACCGAAGCCGTCCCCGCCCGCGCCGAATACCCGAGCGTCTTCAACCTGCAGCTCCACAAGGTGCAGGGCATGCGCTACGGCGAGAACCCGCACCAGTCGGCCGCGTTCTACCGCGAAGCCGCGCCGGCCGCCGGGCTGCTGTCCGGCTGGCAGCAGATCCAGGGCAAGGAGCTGAGCTTCAACAACATCGCCGACGCGGACGCCGCGTGGGAATGCGTGAAGGCGTTCGACGTGCCGGCCTGCGTGATCGTCAAGCATGCGAATCCGTGCGGCGTGGCGGTCGGCGCGACGCCGCTGGAGGCGTACCAGAAGGCGCTGAAGACCGACCCGACCAGCGCGTTCGGCGGGATCATGGCCTTCAACCGCCCGATCGACGCCGACGTGGTCAACGAGATCAACGCCAACAAGCAGTTCGTCGAAGTCGCCATCGCCCCGGCCTTCACCGCCGAAGCGCGCGCCGCCTACGCCAGCAAGACCAATGTGCGCCTGCTGGAAGTGCCGGTGGCCAAGGTCGCGAACGCGCTGGACTTCAAGCGCGTCGGCGGCGGCATGCTGCTGCAATCGGCCGACACCATCGACATCGTCGGCGGCGAGGTCAAGGTGGTCACCAAGCTGCAGCCGACCGCGCAGCAGATGGACGACCTGCTGTTCGCGTGGAAGGTGGCGCGCTTCGTCAAGAGCAACGCCATCGTGTTCTGCAAGGACGGCATGACCATGGGCGTCGGCGCCGGCCAGATGAGCCGCCTCGACTCGGCCCGCATCGCCAGCATCAAGGCGGGCCACGCCGGTCTGACGCTGCAGGGCACGGCCGTCGCGAGCGACGCGTTCTTCCCGTTCCGCGACGGGCTGGATGTCGTGGTGGACGCGGGGGCGACCTGCGTGATCCAGCCGGGGGGGTCGATGCGTGACGGCGAGGTGATCGCGGCAGCCGACGAACGGGGCATCGCAATGGTGTTCACGGGCACGCGCCACTTCCGTCACTGACCAAGGAGTCCTCCCGTGGCCACATCCAAAATGGACCCCGAATTGACCGAAACGATGAAGTTTCTGGCTCAGCATCCGCAGGTCCGGATGCGCATTCCTGCGCCACGGGACAAGACGGTGGTCTACAGCGGCGGTTTATACAGCCCCGGTGCCGCCACCGTGACGCAATACCACGCCGCCTGGCGCCTGCTGGCCCAAGCCAAGGCACGCGATCCCATGCAGTTCGACTACATCACGCTCGAAGAGCGGCTGCGCCAGTTTCATGTTGTGGCTTTTGGTGAATCGCTGTTCGATCACGCCACTCGCCTCTCGACCGCCCTGGAGCAGCGGGGCGTCGGCACGCAGGCGATGTTTCTCTGGCGCGCCCTGTCGGGCATTTACGTGCAGGGCGCCCAGGGCAAGGTTCGGGCGATGATCCTGCCCGGTGACCGGATCGGGCAATCGGTCTTCAATCTGACGGAGGTGAAGGTGCTGCTCCGGGAAGATGTCCTGCGCAAGATCAGCCTGGATCCAGCCGCCCTGAGGGATTTCCGTGTCACCGTGCAGGCGGGACTGGTGCCGGCGCCGATCGTCGTGATGTGAGGGTCGGCGCACCCGCCCCACCCACTCCATGCGCATCCTCGGCATCGACCCGGGCCTGCAGGTCACCGGCTTCGGCGTGATCGACGCGGACGGCCCGCGCCTGAGCTATGTCGCCAGCGGCACCATCAAGACAGCGGAAGCGCCGCGGGGCGACCTGCCGCAGCGCATCCGCCTCATCTTCGAGGGCGTGCGCGAGGTGGTGGCGACCTACGAGCCGGACACGGCCTCGGTCGAGATCGTCTTCGTCAACGTGAACCCGCAGAGCACGCTGCTGCTCGGGCAGGCGCGCGGGGCGGCGCTGGCGGCACTCGTGTCGAGCAGCACCGCGCTGACCGTGTGCGAGTACACCGCGCTGCAGATGAAGAAGGCCATCGTCGGCCACGGCCACGCGAACAAGGTGCAGGTGCAGTCGATGGTGCAGCGGCTGCTGCAGTTGCCGGTGCTGCCGGGCAAGGACGCCGCCGATGCGCTCGGCCTGGCGATCACGCACGCGCATGCCGGCAGTTCGTTCGCTGCACTCGCTCAGGGCGGCACGCTCAACCGCAAGGCCCACGCGCAGTACCGCGGCGGGCGCAGCTACTGAACACCGTCCACGACGGGCATCACGCCGCCAGCAGCTGCTCGACGCCCAGGTAGCCGGGCTGCGCCTGCACGCGCGCGATCCAGGCGCCGATGGCAGGCCAGTCCTCCAGCGCGAAACCCGCTTCGCGCGCCAGGTGTGCGAAGCCGTAGACCGCGATGTCGGCGACCGAGTAGCCGTGGCCGCAGAGGAAGGCATGGCCGCGCAGATGGTCGTTCAACACGGTCAGGCCGGCGCAGCCACCGTGGTGCCAGCGCGGGAAGTCCTCGGCGTGTTCGGCGGCCAGTTGCGGCACGGTGTGCGAGAAAAAGCGTGCGGGCGAGATGTTCGGCTCCAGGGTCGTCTGCTCGAACACCATCCACTGCAAGGCCTGGGCGCGGTGGAGGGGGTCGGCGGGCATCAGGGCCGTGCCTTCGCTGAGGAACCAGGCGATGGCATTGGACTCACCGAGCCGCTGGCCGTCGCCCGTGACCAGGAACGGCACCTGGCCGCGCGGGTTGATGCGCAGGAAGGCGGGGCTGCGGGTTTCGCCCTTCAGCACATCGACCGAGCGGATGCGCACCTTCTCGCCAGGGCCGGCATCCCCCCGCTGCCGCAGCACCAGCATCGGCTTGAAGCTGTTGCCGGAGCCGGCCGTGATGTAGAGAGTGTGTGCCGCGCCCATGTCCGGAACCTTCCGCTGTCCAGGCTGTACCGCGCGCCTGCTCCCGCAAACGGCGGTCGCAGCGAGGACCGAGCATCGCGACACCACCGATCACCGGAGTTGTCGGATGACCTCCACGAAGATTGAGTGCGGGCCGGCGGGCGGGCAGGTCCACAGCCCGATATGTCACACAGCGAGGGCGAGTCTTTCCAGCAGCAGCACCGCGACGAAGGCCAGCGCCGCGATGACCGTCCAGCGGATGACCGCGATCGCACGGCGGCGCCAGATGACCTGTCCGGTGGCGAGGTACAGCCCGAAGCTGAGCAGGCCCGACACCAGCAGCAGGAAGACGAGGACACGGAAGACCATCATCGCCAGGGCTCCTGCGTCACCAGGCGGGGGCGAGTTCCGCCATGCCCCGCGGTGCGAGCTGCTCGTCCGCGAAGGTGACGATCTCCCAGGCGGAAGCGTCGGCCAGCAGCTTGCGCAGCAGCTTGTTGTTGAGCGCGTGGCCGCTCTTGAACGCGGTGTAGTCGGCGAGCAAGGGCTTGCCGCAGACGTGCAGGTCGCCGATCGCATCCAGGATCTTGTGCTTCACGAACTCGTCGTCGTAGCGCAGTCCTTCGGCGTTCAGCACGCGGTAGTCGTCGACGACGATGGCGTTGTCCATGCTGCCCCCCAGGCTCAGGCCGCGCGAACGCATCATCTCGACGTCCTTGGTGAAGCCGAAGGTGCGGGCGCGGGCGATGTCCTGCTTGTAGCGGCCGGTGGCGAAGTCGAAGACGACACGCTGGCCGGTGGCGTCCACCGCGGGGTGGCCGAACTCGATCTCGAAGCCGAGGCGGTAGCCGTGGTGTGGTGCCAGGCGGGCCCACTTCAGCGTGCGGCCTTCGCCTTCGCGGATCTCGACCGCCTTCTTCACGCGCAGGAATTTCTTCGGCGCGTTCTGCCGCGCGATGCCAGCGCTCTGCAGCAGGAAGACAAAGCTGGCGGCCGACCCGTCGAGGATCGGCACCTCGTCGGCCGTGATGTCGATGTACAGGTTGTCCAGCCCGAGACCGGCGATCGCCGACAGCAGGTGCTCGATGGTCTGCACCTTGGGGGCGCCGGGGTCGCCGCCGGGCGAGATCGTCGTGGCCATGCGCGTGTCGCAGACCGATTCCGGCGTCACCGGGATGTCCACCGGGTACGGCAGGTCGATGCGCCGGAAAACCAGCCCGGTGTCGGGTGCTGCCGGGCGCAGCGTGAGTTCAACCTTCTGACCACTGTGCAGGCCCACGCCCACGGCACGGGTCAGCGACTGGAGGGTGCGTTGTTGAAGCATGGACATCCGCACATTTTAGGGCGCCACAACGACAAAACCCGGTGCCCTGGGGAAGGCACCGGGTAAAGAAAGCGGCAGCGGGGAGGCGGGCAGCGGTGTCTGGTACGGGGGCGGATCAGTCGGCCTGCTTGCGCAGGAACGCCGGGATCTCGATCTCGTCCATGCCGTTCGACGCCAGCGCATCGACCTTGGCCGCCGCCTGCGTGCGGTTCGGGCGCCAGACGCTGGGGGCGCTGGCGTGGCCGTGGCTCGGGCTGACGAGCGGGTGGGTCAGCACGGGGATGTTGTCGGTGCCGGTGCGCTGGCCCATCGAGGGCTGCACGACCTGCATCGGCGCCACGCGCTGTTGCGGCACCTGCTGCTGTTGCTGCTTGCCGGCAGACGCCAGACCGGTGGCGATCACCGTCACGCGCAGCGCGTCGCCCAGGCTCTCGTCGTAGGCGGTGCCGTAGATGACGTGGGCCTCGTCCGCAGCGTAG
>OFSF01000193.1_pt1 | contig 25423 bp, 27 predicted proteins | sample 1543271 | NCBI WGS metagenome assembly OFSF01 (sample SAMN07774227, study PRJEB24372) | wastewater metagenome | isolation source: Exp Tend VB 100WW | collected 2016-02
GCCTGCACCTGCTGCACGTTGTGGACCATGATCGCCAGCGCAGCGTCGGTGAAGGCGACCGGCAGCAGGTCGCTGCCATGCCAGACCGGCGCGCCCCGCCCGGGATCGACCCGGGCGAAGCTGGCGTGGTCGGACACCCGCACCGGCTCGACCGCCCGCACCAGCTCGGCCAGCCGGTCCAGGTGCCACGCGTCCAGCCCGCAGGCGCTGCCCAGCGACAGGCCGACACCGTGCAGGCTGATGGCGTGGTCCTGGCGCAGCCCGTCGAGCACCGCGCGGGCGGCGCCACCCGGCGCGAAGTAGTTCTCGCTGTGGACTTCGAGAAACCCCACCGCGGGGCGCTGCTGCCGCAGCTGCGCGGCGTGGGGCTGGCGCAGGCCGATGCCCGCAGAGGTCGGTGCAGGCATGGCGGGCGCCTTACTTCTTCATGCCCATCTTGGCTTCTTCCGCGGTCATGCCCTTCATGTCCTTGCAGGTGCCCTTCGGCACGTATTTCCATTCATCGGCGGCGTTGTCCATCTTGCTCTGGCCGGCGCAGGAGTGGGTGCCCGAGAGGTTGGCGCAGTCGTTCTGGCCGGCCTTGGCGATGCCGTAGCACTTTTCCTTGGCCTTGTCCTGCGCAGCGGCCGGCGCGATGACGCCCAGGGCCAGGACGGAAGCAAGGGCGGAGGAGAGGATGTGGCGTTGGTTCATGTCGGAACTCCAGTGGATGCAGTGAGCAGTGAAGAGGAAGGGGTCAGTGCGATCAACTCGCTGACAGGACTCTGTCGCACGACACACGCCAGTCCTTACACTGCCGACAAACTTTTTTCGGTCGCCGCCGATCCCGCCCTCCATGAGTGACTTCGCGCTACAGGTTCAGGCCCTGCGTCCGCAGCTGCTGCGTTACGCCCGCAACCAGCTGCGCCAGGACGCCTGGGCCGAGGACGCGGTGTCCGAGACCCTGCTGGCGGCGCTGGAGAAGCCGCAGGCCTACACCGGCGCGGCACAGCTCAAGACCTGGCTGGTGGGCATCCTCAAGCACAAGGTGATCGACCAGATCCGCCGGCACCGGCGCGAGGTGTCGACCACGACCGACGACGACAACGACAACGGCGAAGACCTGGACGACCTGCTCTTTCGCGCCGATGGGCATTGGCGGGACAAGCCGGCCGACTGGGGCAACCCGAGCGCAGCGCTGGGACAGCGGCAGTTCTTCGAGGTGCTCGAAGCGTGCATGGAACATCTGCCGGGCCAGCAGGGACGGATCTTCATGATGCGCGAATGGCTGGAACTCGACACCGAAGAAATCTGTAAGGAAACCGGCGTCAGCGCGACCAACCTCTTCGTGCTGCTGCACCGCGCCCGGATGCGCCTGCGCGAATGTCTCCAGAAGAACTGGTTCAATGGTCAGCACGCGCCGACCTGAACGGAATCCGCCATGCGACTGCGACTGACTTGCAAGGAAACCGCCCGCCTCGTGCTCGAAGGCGAAGACCGCACGCTGCCGCTCGGCGAGCGTGTCCTCGTGCGCCTGCACCTGGGCATGTGCAAGGGCTGCACCCGCTTCTCGCAGCAGGTGCAGCTGATGCATGGCGCGCTGGAGGGCTGGCGCCGCTACGCCGACGGCAAGGACGACACCCCGCCCGTGTCCTGATGGCTCAGCGGACGCGCGACGGTGGAAGGTCGCCCAGCGCCGTGTCGGTCACCGTCTGGCCATCGCCGGGCATCGGGTGCCGCGAGGCCGAAGGTGTCCACACGCGGCGCAGCCCCTTGCGCAGGGCCGTGGCGGGCGACAGCCGTCCCGTGAACAGACGCCCCAGGACATCGGTGCCGCGCATCCAGCCGCGGTAGAGCTGGCCCGCCATGGCGTCCGAGGGCGCCAGCTGCGCCAGCACCAGCCGCGGCCAGGCCGCCCACAGTCCCCGTCGCCAGGCGGTGGCCTGCCGCAGATAGCCGATGGCCTCCTGCCGGAGTCCGAGCGCCAGGGCGCGGTGGCCGACTGCCAGGCAGTAGTGGCGGCGCAGACGCAGCGTCTCCTCGTCGGTGCAGTCCGGCCCGGCGAACAGCTCGTCGAAGAAGCCGAGCTTGTTCACCTCGAAGCGGTAGCCTCCGCTGCCGGTGGCCAGATGGGCCTGCGCCAGCGGCTGGTTGCCGGCGGCGCGCTCGTACTTGATCGCCGAGGGCACCGCGATCATGCTGGCCGGAAAGGCCCGCGCCAGCCGCGCGAGGAAGTGGTAGTCCGCCGCGCTGCGGGTGTTGGTGGCGAAGGGGCCGATGTGGTCGATGGCCTCGCGCCGGCACAGGGTGACGGGCAGCCAGTTCAGGTAGCCCCAGCGCATGTGGGGGAAGATCTGCCCCTGGTAGAGCATCGCATCCGGGTGGCCGATCGACTCGACGATCTCGCGCCCCCAGTCACCGACGATGCGCTTGCGCTCGTAGACGCGCAGGTAATCGTCCCGGACACCGGGCGGCAGCAGCAAGGCCCGCGAGCCAATCGCCTGCGCGAAACCACAATAAAGAACGCCGATGTCGTGGCGGTCGTGCTGAATCGGCGCCGACCCGTCACCCAGGTCTTCCGTGAATTCGGTGGTCACCCATTGCCGGTCGGGATGCGCCCGCAGAAATGCCGTGGTCAGCGCCAGAAAATGCGGCAGCCACTCATCGTCAGAATCCAGAAAGGTAATGAAACGGCCACGGGCAGCCTGCAATCCGGTGTTGCGGGCAACATACACGCCCTGGTTGGCCTGCTCGATGTAACGCAGGCGCGGGTCCAGACCTTCCAGACGGGCACGGGTGCCGTCGGTCGATCCATCGTCGACCACCAGCAACTCCCAATCCTCGAAAGACTGCCTCAGCACACTGGCGACCGCCCGGCCGATCACATCGACCCGGTTGAACGTTGGCAAAACGATAGAAACTTCAGGCATTTGTCAATGTTCGACCCATCAACCACACATGGATTTACGCAACCTGATCACGAATCGGGTCCGCTTGATTGTTCACATTGATCGTAGTCGCAACAATTGAGGCGGTCTACAATGTTCGAGGGTTGCGCGCGGCGCTTCATGCTGGGTTCAGACTGGCGACGCCAGGCCCGGGCGATCCCGAGCGCGAAAACCCACTTCAGACCATGCAGACTTCAACGACGACGTGGGACCGCAGACGCAGGCAGGCGTCACAATACGCCGCGCCTTGCTGGCACGGCCTTTTCACTACGGGGACGCTGGGGCCGGTTTTCTGCATGAATCCCTGTCGACCAGCGCCGCCTTGCATGCCTGAACTAGTAAATCTCTTTTACGCCGCAGACCACTGCAATTCAGGATCCGCAAGGGGGTCTGGACACCCACTCCGATGGAAACAATAAGTTACGTTGCAGATAATATCAACGCCACGGGAACGCCACCCGGGGAGTGGGAGTAACTCGAATGCTCAGGATTTCTCGTCCGATTGCGCGCTGGTTCGTACAGGCCCGGTATCCATCCGGTACCAACTTGCTGCCCATCCTGATGTACCACAGGGTGCTGGCCGAGCCGGATCCGCTGCAGCCAGATGTACCGCACCAGGCCTTGCTGGCCGAACAGTTCCGCACGCTGGCGGGCGCGTTCAATGTGCTGCCCCTGCACGAGGCGGCGTCACTGCTGCAGCAAGGTCGCCTGCCGCCGGGCGCCGCGTGCATCACCTTCGACGACGGCTACCGTGACAACCACGACCTCGCACTGCCGCTGCTGCGCGAGTTCGGTCTGCCCGCCACCGTGTTCGTCGCCACCGGCTTCCTCAACGGCGGGCGCATGTTCAACGACTCGGTGGTCGAGACCGTGCGCCGGCTGGATACCGGCGAGATCGACCTGTCGCGCGTCGGGCTCGGCAAGCGCCTGGTGAGTGACATCGCCTCGCGCCGCACGCTGATCAGCGACCTCACCAAGGCGGTGAAATACCTCGAACCCGCCGAGCGCGACGACTTCTGCGAAACCCTGTGCCAACGCGCGGGATCGCGTCTGCCCACCGATCTGATGATGGACGACCGGCAGGTCAAGGCCATGTCGGATGCTGGCATCGACATCGGCGGCCACACCGTCAACCATCCGATCCTGGCCCGCGTCGATGCAGAGGTGGCCCAGCGCGAGATCGACACCAACCGCGACCAGATCACAGCCCTGACGGGCAAGCAGCCGCTGTGCTTCGCCTACCCGAACGGCAAGCCCAATCTGGACTACAGCTCCGCCCACGCCCGCATGGTCAGCAAAGCGGGCTACCAGGCGGCTGTGTCCACCGCCGTGGGGGTGGCGTCCGACGACGCCGACCCTTTCCAGCTCCCCCGCTTCATGCCGCGGGAGCGCAGCGCCGCACAGTTCGTGGCGCGCATGGTGCGCATGGCAACGCACCGCCATCGACAGGTCGCCGATTGACCGTTCTCCGCGTCCCAGTGACCTACAATTTGTTACCAAACGGGTCCATCGACACACCCGGACCCACTACATGACCGGGACTTTCAACGCAGCGGGTCTGATCCCCCTGCCGGACAGGGCATTCAGATGAGCAACCAGTTCGGTGCCAAGGCCATGCTGCGCTCGGCATTGCTGATGACCGGCTCCACCTATGTCGCCTACGCAGCGGGCCTCGTGGCCAGCATGCTGGTGGCACGCGCCCTCGGCCCGGCCGACTTCGGGCGCTATTCCTACCTGATCTGGCTCTCCGGCATCCTGGTGATCCTGATGAACCACGGGCTCACGACGTCCGCGATCCGCTTCGTCTCGGAGTCGCTCGGGCGCAACGACCACGCCGGCGCGCAGGCCATCCACCGCTGGTTCCAGAAGCGCCAGGGCTGGTCCATCCTGGTCGTGGGCGCCGTGTTCCTGACCGGACTGCCCCTGCTCAAGCCCGCAGGCTGGGAGGGTCACATCGCCTTGTTTGGCCTGGTCGTGCTGATCGCGTCAGCCACCAAGGCCTGGTACCTGTTCAGCATCTCCGTCGCGAAGGGCCATGGCCGTTTCGGTGTCGAGGCCGGCTCGGTCAGCATTCTCAGCCTGGTCAATCTGGCCGGTGCGGGCATCCTGGCCTGGGTCGGTGTGCCGCTGGACGGCTTCTTGCTGCTCTTCCTGCTGGTGTCGATCGCCCACCCCGTGATGGCAATGGTCCAGCTGCGGCGCGCCGACATCCGCAAGGGCGGCCGCGAATGCGAAGAAACGCTGCTCCAGCGCGTGCGCCCTCACCTGTTCTGGACCATGGTGAGCACCTTCGTGTATGCGTTCAGCAACAAGGCGGTCGAGACCTTCCTGCTGAACAAGCTCGCCGGGCCCGAGGCGGTGGGTTTCTTCACCATCGCGGCGACCTTGACGCGCGGGGGCGTGGAGCTGCTGTCGGCCGGACTCATCACCGTGCTCCTGCCGATGATGGCCAATGCCTTTGGTGCGGGCGGCCGTGACCGCGTCAACCGCATCGCGGGCGATGCCGTCCGCTATTTCCATTTTCTCGGGCTGCTGCTGGCGGGGGTCGGCTTCTTCTGGGCGACGCCTGCGATCACGCTGATGTACGGCGACAAGTACGCCCCCGCGGCCTTTGCCCTGCAGATGATGGTCATCATCCGCGGCTTCACGCTGTCACACGCTGCCTTCGGCGCCCTGCTGTCGATCACCGACAACCAGCGCCTGCGGGCAGCGGAGTCCGTCTTCGCCGTGGTGGTCAGTGCAGCGACCGCGCTGTGGATGGTGCCGCGCTACGGACTGACCGGCGCCATCTACGCCCACATGCTCTCGACGGCCTGCGTGTTCCTGTTTTCATATGCCTGCGTGCGGATCGTGCTGAAAGTGCCACTGCCGTATGGCGACGCCCTGCGCATGACCGCGGCAGCCCTGAGCGCAGCAGCCGTCTCGGTGGGCGCACTCATTGCCACCGATGCACCCTCCTCGCTGCACCAGCTGCTGGTGGGCGTGCTGTATGTGCTGACGTACCTGGCCTGCTCGCTGGTCTTCAAGGTCTGGAACCAGTACGACCTGGCCATGCTGGGCCAGCTGGGCAACCGCATACCGGCGTTCAAGCGGCTGGCGTTCCTGCTGATTCCGTGGGCACGGCACGTCTGAACACACGAGGTTGGCACGCGTGCCGCCAACATGAGCCAGAGCTTGCTTAAAACTGAACGTGATGGTTGGCGGTGTTTGATCCAGGTTGATTGCAAGTGGGAAAACTTCCCTTTTTTTGCGGATTCTGAAATCATGCAGAAAACCTCGGAGCCCAACCCATGTCAGGAGCCCCTGTCAGTCCACCTGGCCTGATCAGCGTCGTCATTCCCGCCCACAACGCCCAGCATTCCTTGCGCTCCACACTGGACAGCGTCCTCGCCCAGACCTGGCCAGACCTCGAGATCATCGTGGTGGACGATGGATCGACCGACCACACGGCAGAACTGCTGGCCAGCTACGGCGACCGGGTGCGCACCATCCGCCAACCGAACGGGGGTCTGGCCAGCGCACGCCGCACCGGTGTCGCGGCAGCGCGTGGCGAGCTGATCGCCCTGCTGGACGCAGATGACCTCTGCCGGCCGGAACGTCTGGCCGTGCAGGCCCGCGTGCTGCAACGCTGGCCGGACGTGGTGCTGTGCTGCAGCGACTTCGACGCATTCGACGGGCATGGCGGGGTCGAACAGGCCTTCGCCGGACGCTACTACGCCACCGTGCAACGGGCGCCGAACGGCATGCGCACGTTGCTGAACCGGGTCGATTCGCTGGACCTGCAGGGCTGCCTGCCCGACGGCGCGGATGCAACGGATCAACAGGTCACCGTCTGCAGAGGCCAGGCCTACCGCGCGATCGCCCACGGCAACTTTGTCCACCCCCCCACCATCCTGTTCCGCCGCAGCCTGCTGGCGCAGGTCGGCAGCTTCGACCCTGACGCGGGCTCGATGTGCGACTGGGACTGGATATCCCGTGCCGCCGGGGCTGGACAGATCGCCTTCGTGGAGCGTGCCTTGCTCGACTACCGGATTTCGCCGACGCAGATGTCCTCGCCGCGCCACCGCCTCCGCGCCAGCACCGACACCTTGCGGGTGGCCGAGCGCATCTGCCGGCGCGATGAGGCGCTCTATCTGGCCGAACTGCCGCGCTTCCGCTCCGATCTCGGCTTCTTCTGTGCCGATGCCGCCGACGCCGCGATCGAACAGGACAAGCGCCTGGCCGCGCGGCTGCTCTGGCGCAGCGTGTTCCGCTTCGGCCGGGTCGATGCGCTGACGCTGCGGGTGCTGCTCAAGCTGCTCGTTCCGGGCTGGCTGCTGCTGGCCAGTCGCCAGCGACGCCTGGCCAGCAACCCCTGAGCGCCGCCGGTCCCCGTGGTCTGCCCGGGGATCCTCAGTCCGCAGCGGGTGGCGACGGTGCGGCGGGCGCTTGTGCCGTGGCTGCGGCAGCTGCAGCGAGCTGGCGCTGTTTCCGACGGCGCAGGGCGGCCTCCAGATCAAAGCGCCACGCCGGCGTGCGCAGTGTCGTCCAGGTCATCTGCTCGTCCAGCGTGGCCAGATTGACCTTGTAGCGCGACTCACCCGCCATGAAGTCATAGACCCGGTGGCCTTGGCTGGCGTTGTACTGGGCTGCCAGCACATGCGCGACCAGACCGGGGCGGGCATGTTTTTCGATCAGCCCGTACTCCAGCCCCGACTGGTAGAAATACACCCGGCCCCCTCGGACGAAGCTGTAGAGGAACGCGAGGTCGTGCTCGCCCACCGCCACCCGCAGCAGTTGCACCCCGCCGTCCAGCAGATGCCGCTCCACCAGCGTGCGGTGAAACCGTGTGAAGAAAGGGTTGCTGAACGCCCCCGGCTGCCCCTGCGACACCCAGTGCGCCTGGTGGAGCGCGGCGAGCCGGTCCAGCCAGTCCAGGCCCTGCGCCACGGTGGACGCGGCCTCCAGCGTGATCGCGCCGAGCTGCCCGTACTCCTTCATGCTGCGGCGGATCTGCGAGCGGGTGTTGGCGCTGATGCATTTCAGGAAATCGCCCCCGGCGTCCCGCACCGCCTGCAGGTCCACGGCATACGACTGCCGGACCCAGTCCTCGCGCGTCACCTTGCGCCGGCCAGCCGTCTCGACCCCCGCAGGCCAGCCCGCGCCCGCCAGCCCCGACACGCTCACCTCGGTCACGCCGCGCAATGCGGTCAGCCAGTGGCCCAGCATGGCGGCGCGCACCGCATCGGCCTGTGCCCGGTCGAGCAGGAAGTCGTTGTGCTCGACGGTGAGAATGTCGTATTCCGGGCGACCTGTGGCGTGCAGGTGGGCCGTTGCACAGAAGCGCAGGCCGAAGCGCTGGCGTGGCGGTCCGTCGACGACCAGCGCAAGGCCGACGGTCTGCTCGCCCTGACGGGCTTGCAGCAGGCGCGGCTGGACGTCGGGCGGCAAGGTGTCGAGCCACACCCCGATCCACGCCCACGAGGTGAAGAAGCTGGCGTCCGAGCGGGACTCCAGCGCCTGCCATTGCGCCTGCAGGCGTGACCGCTCAGGCAGCGGCGTCAGGGACAGGGCATACGCGGTTCGGGAATCGGAGGGCGAGGAAGAGGAGGTCCGAACGGTCATGCGCAGTGGGGGTGAGGTGAGGCCGAGGAGCACAGAGGGCGAGGAACCCGAATTGTCGCGCCCCTGCCCGTCACGCCGATGACGGGCCGCTTGGCTGCCCCTCGGACTCGCCGGTTCCCCGGCGCGAAACCCCTCACTTGCGCATCACTTGCGCATCAGCGTGCTCTTGCCGAAGAGGCTTTCGATCAGATCGACCGCCAGTTCGGCCGTCCGGTTGCGCAGGTCGAAGGCCGGATTCAGCTCGACGACATCCAGCGAGGCGAGCCGTCCGGTGTCGGCGATCATCTCCATGCAGAGCTGCGCCTCGCGGTAGGTCGGCCCGCCCGGAACCGTCGTGCCGACCCCGGGGGCGATGTCGGGATCGAGGAAGTCCACGTCGAAGCTGACATGCAGATGGGTGTTGGCATCCAGCGTGGCCAGCGCCAGCTCCATCGCATGGCGCATGCCCATCTCGTCGATGTAGCGCATGTCGAAGACTTCCAGATCCTGCTGGTGCACGAAGCGCTTCTCGCCCTCGTCCACGCTGCGGATGCCGATCTGGCGGATCACCTTGGGCGAGATGGCCGGCACATGACCGCCGATGCTGACCAGCTCGTCCGGGCCGAAGCCGCAGAGACAGGCCACCGGCATGCCGTGGATGTTGCCGCTCGGCGTGATGGTGCTGGTGTTGAAGTCGGCGTGGGCGTCCAGCCACAGCACGCGCAGCTTGCGGCCCTGTTCACGGCAATGGCGCGCCACGGCGCTGATCGAGCCGATGCCCAGGCAGTGGTCACCGCCCAGCATGATCGGCAGGCGCCCGGCCTGCAGCGCCGCGAACACAGCGTCGTGGGTCAGGCGGTTCCACTGCGCCACTTCGGCCAGATGGCGGTAGCCGTCCACCGGAGGCTGCCAGGGATTGGGCGGGCCGGACAGGTTGCCGGTGTCGTGCACCGTCAGGCCATGCGCTTCGAGCCGCTCGCGCAGACCGGCCACGCGCAGCGCCTCCGGCCCCATCGACGCACCCCGCGCGGACGCGCCAGCGTCGGTCGGCACACCGATCAGGGCCACCTCGGGTTTGTGCAATGACGTCACGGTCACATGTCCTCGGCAAACTTGCCGGTCTGGGTGTCGGGCAGGTCGAAGCCGTAGTGGGCCGACAGGCAGGCCCAGGCCTCTTCCGCGGTCTCGACAAAATGGAACAGCTCGGTGTCACGCGGGCCGATCATGCCGGTCTCGATCAGCCAGTCGAAGTCGATCAGCCGCGTCCAGAACGCACGCCCGAACAGCAGGATCGGCCGGCGGCGCGACTTGCCGGTCTGGATCAGCGTCATCGTCTCGAACAGCTCGTCGAGCGTGCCGAAGCCGCCGGGGAAGCACACCAGCGCGATGCTGCGCATCAGGAAATGCATCTTGCGCAGCGCGAAATAGTGGAACTGGAAGCACAGCTCGGGCGTGATGTAGGCGTTCGGCTCCTGCTCGTGCGGCAGCACGATGTTCAGGCCGATGCTGCGTCCGCCCACCTCGTGCGCGCCGCGGTTGCCCGCTTCCATGATGCCGGGGCCGCCGCCGGTCACGACATGGATCGGCGTCTCCAGCCGTCCGGATTCGCGCGTGACGATGCCGGCGAAGCGGCGCGCCTCCTCGTAGAAGCCACTCATCTGCACCTGGGTGGTGGCGCGGGCGATGGCCGCCGCGTCCCCCGTGGCCTGGGCGTCCTGGAGCCGCGCGGCCGACACCTCCAGCGGCAGGATCCGGGCGCTACCGAAGATCACGACCGTGGCCTCGATGCCCTGCTCGCGCTGCACCAGCTCAGGCTTGAGCAGCTCCAGCTGCATGCGGACCGGCCGCAGCTCGTCGCGCAGCAGGAAGTCGTTGTCGGTGAAGGCCAGCCGGTAGGCGCTTTCCGGTCCGCTGTAGCGGGAGGCCGGCTGGACGGCGAGCGCCTCTTCCTCCGCGCTGGGGAAGTTGCGGGCGATCAGGTCAGGGTGTTGTTGGTCCATGGTGTGCGTTGTGTCGATCCGCGCAGACGGGGCACGCGGGGTCGCGTCCCAGGCGGATCTCGGTCCATTCCATGCGGCGCACGTCGAGCATCTGCAGCCGCCCAGCCAGCGAGGTGCCGAAACCCGCCAGGATCTTCAGCGCTTCGGCCGCCTGCACCGTGCCGATGATGCCGACCAGCGGCGCGAACACGCCCATCGTGGCGCAGCGCACCTCCGGCACCTCCGCCGACGGCGGGAACACGCAGGCGTAGCAGGGATCGGCCGCGCCGCGCGGATCCCAGACCGAGATCTGCCCGTCCAGCCCGATCGCCGCACCCGAGACCAGCGGCTTGCCGTGGCGCACGCAGGCGGCGTTGACGGCGTGCCGGGTCGGGAAGTTGTCGCTGCAGTCCAGCACCACGTCGGCCTGCGCCACCAGCCGGTCGAGCATCGCGGCGTCGGCGCGCTCGGCGATGGTGTGCACGCGCACCTCCGGGTTGATCGCCGCCATCGACGCCGCCGCCGACTGCACCTTGGGCTGGCCGACGCGCTCCTCGGTGTGGGCGATCTGGCGCTGCAGGTTGGTGCGGTCCACGGTGTCGTGGTCGACCACGGTGACCGTGCCGACGCCCGCGCTGGCCAGGTAGAGCAGCACCGGCGAGCCCAGCCCGCCCGCGCCGATCACCAGCGCATGCCCCGCCAGGATGCGCTGCTGCCCTTCCACGCCAATCTCGTCGAGCAGGATGTGCCGGCTGTAGCGCAGCAGCTGGTCGTCGTTCATGGCGTTCAGTTCGGCTTTGCGGCTTCGGGCTTGCGCTCGACCTGCGTCTTCGACGCCACGACGGGCTTGCCCTTCAGGCGGTTGAGGGCCTGCTGCAGCGGGAAGTCGTCCGGCGCGCCGTACTCGGGCAGCACAGAGACCGGCTTGTTCTTCTCCCGCGCGTCCTTGGCCTTCGCGTTGGCTTCTTCCAGCTTCTTGAGCGCTTCTTCGCGGGCCTTTTCGCGCGCGGCATCCTTCTTGTCGGCCTCCGGTCCGTTCACCAGATGCTTGTCCAGATCGGCCTCGCGCAGGCGCAGCGCAGCGTACGGGCTGCCTTCGGCGGTCTCGTCCACGGGGATGTCCGGCAGGATGCCCTTGGCCTGAATCGACTGGCCCGACGGGGTGTAGTAGCGCGCCGTCGTGATCTTCAGCGAGGTGTTGGGCATCGGCAGGCGCGCCATCTCGCTCTGCACCGAGCCCTTGCCGAAGGTCTGCGAGCCCATGATGACCGCGCGCTTGTGGTCCTTCAGCGCGCCCGCCACGATCTCGCTGGCCGACGCCGAGCCTTCGTTGACCAGCACCACCACCGGCACCGTCTTGATCAGCGCGGGCAAGCCGGCCAGCAGATCATTGCCATCCCGCGAATAGAACATCGGCGAGGCCTTGAGCACGCTGCGCGCTTCGGCGATCTGCCCATTGGTCGAGACCACCACCGCGTCCTTGGGCAGGAAGGCAGCCGACACACCGACCGACACATCGAGCAGACCGCCCGGATCGTTGCGCAGGTCGAGCACCAGACCCTTCAGGTTCGGTTCGGCGCGGAAGATCTCCTTCAGCTGTTCGACGAAGTCGCGCAGCGTCGGCTCCTGGAACTGGTTGATGCGGATCCAGGCATAGCCCGGCTCCATCACCTTCGAGCGCACGCTCTTGGTCTTGATCTCCTCGCGCACGATTGGCACCGGGAAAGTGCGGTTCTCGGCCTTGCGGTAGACGGTCAGCAGCACCTTGGAGCCGCTGGGGCCGCGCATCCGCTTGATCGCCTGGTCCATGTTCAGGCCCTTGACCGGCGTCTCGTCGATGCGGGTGATGAGGTCACCGGTCTGCAGGCCGGCGCGGAAGGCGGGCGAGCCTTCGATCGGCGAGACGACCTTGACGAGGCCCTCTTCCATCTCGATCTGGATGCCCACGCCCGTGAACTTGCCGCTGATGCCTTCGTGGAATTCCTTGTAGGCCTGGCCTTCGAAATAGGCCGAATGCGGATCGAGCCCGGACACCATGCCGCCGATCGCGTCGCGGATCAGCTTCTTCTCGTCCACCGGCTCGACATACGAACGCTTCACCAGATCGAACACCGCGGCGAGCTGCTGCATGTCCTCCAGCGGCAGGGGCGACAGCGCGCTGCGCGCCGTGGCCTGCAACTGCATCGTGGTCAGCGCACCGGCAATGGCCCCCACCGCCACCCAACCCGCAACCTTCAATTTGCTACCCATCTCGGACACCTCTTGCGTTGCAGGCCATGCCAGCCTGCACACCATGAATTGATCGGCCAGTATAGGACCGGCCATGTGCGCCGCCGCTGAAGGACCGTCCAAGCCCCTGCCCGCATCCGGCGGGAAGCACAAAGATGCGGGAAATCCGGCCATTCGCCGCACGGGTGCACGTACCCGGCACGGCCCGGCGGACACCGCGCGGAAGTGGCTAAACTGCGCAGACACTCCCGCCCGTCCTGCCGAGTCCCCTCTGATGCACACCGCCAGCCTCTCCAGCAAAGGCCAGATCGTCATCCCCAAGGCGCTGCGCAACGAGTTGAACCTGCTGCCCGGCACCCGGTTCGAGCTGAGCGTCGACGCCGGTCGCCTCGTGCTGGAGCCGCTGCGCGAGCCCGAGTTCGACCTGGAGGCCATCCAGGCCGCGGTCGACCAGCTCGCCGGCTGCCTCTACCGCCCGGAGGCCGTCGCCACCAGCGCCCCCGAGGACGAAGCCGCCATCGTCGCCCTGCTGGGCAGCGAAGACCGCCGCCTCGGCCGGGGTCAGCCATGATCTTCCTCGACAGCTCCGTCCTGGCACGGCTCATCCTGCGCGACCAGCCCGCCGCCTACCTCGCCGCACGCGCCTTGCTGTGCCAGCCGAAGCGCTTTGGCGTCACCGGCACCGTCTTGCTGGAGCTGGTCTGGCTGCTCAAGAGCAAGCGCATCGGCAACCAGGACCTCAGCCGCGCCATCGCCGGCATCCTGGCACTGCCCAACCTGCACTGCCCCGACATCGAAGCGGTCTGGACCGCCCAGATGGCCCACACCGCTGGCATGGACTTCGCCGACGCGCTGCACCTGGCGATCAGCGCCGAAGCCGGCGCCACCGGCTTTGTCACCGCCGACCCGCTGCTGGCCCGCCACGCCCAGCGCCTGGGCCTGCAGCCGCCGGTCGAGCTGCTTGGCTACCATCCCGAACCATGACCGATCACCACCACGACCACGATCCCGCCACGCCCGCAGCCCCTGCCCAGGGCGACCCCGATGCCTCGCCCCTCGGCAAGACCGTCACCGCCTACCGCGACACCTACGCCCCCGAGCTGCTCTACCCGATCTCGCGCACGCCCAAGCGCGAGGAGATCGGCATCCACACCGCCAACGCCGGTGGCCGCCTGCCCTTCATGGGCGCCGACCTGTGGACCGCGTACGAGCTGTCGTGGCTCACGCTGCGCGGCAAGCCCGAGGTGGCGCTGGCGACGTTCACGGTGCCCTGCGAATCGCCGAACATCATCGAGAGCAAGTCGCTCAAGCTCTACCTCAACAGCTTCAACATGACCCGCTTCGCGTCGACCGATGCGGTGCGCGAGGCGCTGGTGCGTGACCTGAGCGCCGCCACCGGCGTGCGGGTCGGCGTGAAGCTGGTGCTGCCCGAGGCCTTCGACGCGCAGCCGATCCATGAACTCTCCGGCCTGAGCCTGGACCGCATGGACATCGACTGCGACGTCTTCCAGCCCGCGCCTGAGCTGCTCACGGCCGCCTTCGATGAGCTGCCCGTCACCGAGACGCTCACCTCGAACCTGCTCAAGAGCAACTGCCTCGTCACCGGCCAGCCCGACTGGGGCAGCGTGCAGATCACCTACAGCGGCCCGCAGATCGACCAGGCCGGCCTGCTGCGCTACCTGGTGAGCTTCCGCGGGCACAACGAGTTCCACGAGCAGTGTGTCGAGCGGATCTACATGGACATCCTGACGCGCTGCAAGCCCGTCAAGCTGCAGGTCTACGCCCGCTACACCCGCCGCGGCGGCCTGGACATCAACCCCTGGCGCACCAGCCACCCCGCGGCTGCGCCCGTCAACGTCCGGACGGCGCGCCAATGAGCCACCCGGTCGCACTCACGCTGTACGGCATCCCGAACTGCGACACCGTCAAGAAGGCGCGGGCCTGGCTGGCCGAGCGCGGCGTGGAGGTCCGCTTCCACGACTTCAAGAAACAAGGCGTGCCCGAGGCAGCGCTGGACAATTGGCTCGCCCAGGTCGGCTGGGAAACGCTGCTGAACCGCAGCGGCACGACCTGGCGCAAGCTTGATGACGCCACCAAGGCCGCGGTCACCGACACGGCCAGCGCCCGCGCGCTGATGTTGGCGCAGGCGAGTGTCATCAAGCGCCCGGTCGTGCAATGGCCGAACGGACGCCACACCGTCGGATTCAGCCCGGAGCGCTTCGACCAGCTCAGCCAGCCGCCGGGCTGACACCACCCGGCACGCGCAGATCGAAGACGGCCGAGGCCACCACGGCGCCGTTGACCTGCAAGTCCACCCGGTGCGCGCCGGGGTAGTAGACCCGGGTCGTGATCGGACGGACTGCGTGCTGCTTCACCAGCGTGCGGGTTTGGCCCGGCGCCAGTGTCAGGTTCCAGCCCTTGAAGACCTTCGGCGACGTGCTGCCGTTGGCCTTCACATGGTGGACCACGTAGTCGACCACCAGCGCCTGCGGCCTGCGGGACAGCGAGGTCAGCGTCGCCGACAGGCCGACGCGCTCGCCCAGCGTGATCTGCGCCGGGATGACGGCCAGCGCCGCGCGGCCCTCCAGCGCCGCGCCCTGCCCCCAGGCAGCGAGCACTGCAGCATCACCCGCCTTGATCAGCGAGCGGCTGGCGTGGCGGAGCAAGGCGCGGCGCTCGGCCGAGGCCTCCGGGAGGTGGCGTTGCAGCCAGTCCGCGACCACGGCGGGGTGGTCCTTGGCGATGTCGTTGAGGTGGTTGGCCACCGAGCGGCGCACATAGGGGCTCGGATCGTCCTGCAGCGCGGCCAGCAGTGGCAGCGTCGGCGTCGGATCGGCGATCAGCGGGCGCAGCTGCAGGCCCCAGGGCAGGCGCGGCCGGCTGCCCTCGCTGACGAGGCGGCGCACGTGCGGGCTCGGGTCGTCGCACCAGCGGCGCAGCGTGGCGAACACGGTGTCCGGGTGCCGCAGCAGCAGCGGCCGGATCGCCCATTCGGCCGTGAAGCGCTGGGTCAAGGCGTGCAGCGCCTGCAGCGCGCGGTGCGGATCGTCCAGCCCGCGGCGCGCCACCCATTCGCCCAGCGGCCACAGCGCCCAGCCGGCCAGCCCGTCCGGCCCGGCGCGCAAGCTGCCCAGCTCGGCCTCGACCACCACGGGCGCGAGCGTGGCCTCCAGGATCGCCGCGCCGGCCTCGAACCCGGCTGGCAGCGTCGCCTCCAGCGCATCGGCGATCTGCATCGCGCGGGCCTTCAGCTCCAGCGTGTCCAGCCCGTCGAGCGCGCGCTGCTCGAATCGGACACGGTCGACCGTGGGCGCGACCCGCTGGAGGTGCGCACCGATCGCCCTGACCACCGCGGGGTCCAGCAACATCTTGAAAGGCTCAGTCATTGGCTCAGGCAGAAAATGGCCTCCAGTGTGTACTGAAAATCCCTTATCCCATTCCTTAGGCGAGCATCGGCCCGTCGGGTCGGCCGTTACAGTCCGCGGGTCCGCCCACTCCCGCCACACCGCCCGCCCCTCGCCGTGAAGTCGACTCCTCCCAGGCACCGCCGCCGCTGGCAGGCCGTGCGCACGACGGGCAAGGTGCTGTTCGGTCTCGTGCTGGCTGTCGCCCTGCTGGCCTGCGCGGCACTCGGCGTGGCCGTCGCCCGTCTGTGGCCGGAGCTGCCCCCGCTCGACAAGGTCACCCACTACGAACCGCAGCAGCCGCTGATCGTCTACACCGCCGACGGCGTCCCGATCGGGCAGTTCGGTGCCGAGCGGCGCCAGTTCGTGCGAATCGCGGAGATCCCGGCGATGCTGCAGGGCGCCGTGCTTGCCATCGAGGACACCCGCTTCGAGCGCCACATCGGCCTTGATCCGATCGGCATCGCACGCGCGGTGCTGGCCAACCTCGGTGGGGGCATGCGCCAGGGGGCGTCGACCATCACGCAGCAGGTGGCGCGCAACTTCTTCCTCTCGCCCAGCCGGACGCTGGAGCGCAAGCTCAAGGAAGCCCTGCTGGCCCTGCAGATCGAGCAGCGGCTGAGCAAGGCGCAGATCCTGGAGCTGTACATGAACCAGATCTACCTCGGCCAGCGCGCCTACGGCTTCGCCGCGGCGGCGCAGGTGTATTTCGGCAAGCCGCTGTCGGCGCTGTCGATCGCCGAATCGGCCATGCTCGCCGGTCTGCCGCAGAACCCGAGCTACGCCAACCCGGTCACCAACCTCACCCGCGCCCGCGCCCGGCAGATGCTGGTGCTGGCGCGCATGGAAAAGGTCGGCCTGATCACGCCGGAAGAGCGCGCCACGGCGCTGGCCGCGCCGCTGGCGATCCGGCTGCCCACGCACACCGAGGTCCATGCCGAGTACCTGGCCGAGATGGCGCGCCAGGCCGTGGTCGCCCGCTTCGGCGAGACCGCGAACGCGCAGGGCTACCGGGTCTACACCACCGTGCGGGCCGCCGAGCAGCAGGCGGCCTATGCGGCGCTGCGCACCACCGTGCTGGACCACGAGCGACAGCAGCCCTGGCGCGGCCCCGAAGCGCACGAGCCCTTGCCCTTCCTGCGCGGTGCCGAGCTGGAGCGGGCCGCCGCCCAGGCCCTGCGCGACCACCAGGACGACACCGACCTGCGGCTGGCCATCGTCACCGAGACAGGTCCGCAAGGCCTCACCGTGCAACTGGCCAGCGGCGAGACCGTCCAGCTCCGCGGCGCCAGCCTCGACCGGGTGCGGGACGCGCTGCGGCCGGATGCACCCGAAGCCCTGGCGGTGCGCCGCGGTGCCGTGCTGCGGCTGGAGCGGCGGGAGGCGGAATGGGCCATTGCCCAGTGGCCGCAGGTGCAAGCCGCCTTCGTCGCGCTGGAGCCGGGCAGCGGACGGCTGCAGGCGCTGGTCGGCGGCTTCGACTTCACCCGCAGCCCCTTCAACCGCGCGACCCAGGCCTGGCGACAGGCGGGCTCCAGCATCAAGCCCTTCCTCTACTCGGCCGCCCTGGAGCAGGGGGTCATGCCCGACACCCTCGTCAACGACGCCCCGCTGCTGGCGGGCAGTGCCAGCGACATCGGGACCACCCTCGCCGGGTGGCAGCCGCGCAACGCGGATGGCCGCTTCGATGGCCCGGTCACCGTCCGGCAAGGGCTGGCACGGTCGAAGAATCTCGTCAGCCTGCGCCTGCTGCAGCAGATCGGACTCGACAGCGCCCGCGCCTGGATGGGCCGCTTCGGCTTCACCCCCGAACGCCTGCCGGACAACCTGACGCTGGCCCTGGGCTCGGGCAGCACCACGCCGCTGCAGCTGGCACAGGCCTATGCCCTGCTCGCCAACGGCGGCCGGGACACGACCCCGGTCTTCATCGACCGCATCACGGATGCGCAGGGCGTGGTCGTCTTCCAGCCCCCGCCGCTGCCACCCCACGAAGCCGACAGCCACGCCATCCCGGCGCGCAACGCCTTCCTGGTCAACACGATGCTGCAGGACGTCACCCGCGCCGGCGGCACCGCCGCCCCCGCCCAGCGCGCCCTGCAGCGCAGCGACCTCTACGGCAAGACCGGCACCACCAACGACGCCGTCGACGCCTGGTTTGCCGGCTTCCATCCCAGCGTGGTCGCGGTGGCCTGGGTCGGGTTCGACACCCCGCGCAGCCTGGGCGAGCAGGCCTCGGGCAGCGCGCTGGCCTTGCCGATCTGGATCGGTTTCATGGCGCAGGCACTGGCCGGACGGCCCGAATCGACGCCGGTCGTGCCGGAGGGCGTCGTGCGGGTTGGCGACGACTGGCGCTACGCGGAATGGGCGCAGGGCGGACAGGTTCAGGAGATTGGCCTGGCGCCACTGCCGGGCCCGGTCGAGCCACAGGCCATGCCGGGCAGCACCGCCCTGCCAGCCTCATCGCCCGCGTTCACGCCGGCGCTGTGACCGCAGGCGGCGCCGCGGCGCACTGGTCCAGGTGCGTCAGGTACAGCCGCAGGTCGAACTCCAGCTGGTGGTAGTCCGCCTCCATGTGGCAGCACAGCGCGTAGAACGCCTTGTCGTGCTCGCGCTCCTTCAGGTGCGCGAGTTCATGCACCACGATCATCTTCAGGAACGCCGCCGGTGCGTCGCGGAACAGGTTGGCCACACGGATCTCGCGCTTGGCCTTGAGCTTGCCGCCCTGGACGCGCGAGATGGTGGTGTGGGTGCCGAGGGCGTGCTGGATGACCTTGAGCTTGGGGTCGTAGACCACCTTGGCCAGCGGCTCGGCGCTGCGGAGAAAGCGGCTTTTCAGCTCCTGCGTGTAGTCGTAGAGCGCACGGTCGGTGCGGACCTCGTGCGGCTCGGGGTGGCGCCTGGCCAGCAGCGCGCCGAGCTTGTCCTGCGCGACCAGGTCGAGCACCTGCGCCTGCAGGTCGGCCGAGTAGCCGCGCAGGTATTTCAGCGTGGTCAGGGTCGCCGGCGCGGCGCTGGCGGAACTCACTTGCTGCCCTGGTAGACGTCGCGCGGGTCGTCGAGCGACGCCGCGTTCAGCACCTTGCCGTTGAAGTCGTAGGTGACGCGGAAGACCTTGCGCGTCTGGCCGTCCAGCCAGCGCCAGTCCCACACCTCTTCCTTCTTCAGCTCGAAGGCCTGCTTCTCGGCCGGCTGGCCCAGCAGACGGCGCACCTCGGCCACCGACATGCCCGGCTGGACCTTGGCGAAGTAGCTCGGGTGCAGCACCTGGCGCAGGCCGGTCATCTTGCCGTCCGGGCCGATGGTGATGAAGTAGTTGGTACTGCCCTCGGGCTGGCGGGTGTACTCGAAGACGCGGGTGCCGTCCTCCGAGCGCTGGATGTCGACCGGCGTGCCGAACTCGCGCATCACGTCCATCTCGGTCGCCACGCCCTCTTCGAGCTTGGCGATCTTCTGCTGGTCGCAGCCGGCCAGCAGCGCCGCCGCCAGCATCAGCGGCAGCACGCCGCGGGTGAACAGGTGTTTCATGGTCGTGATGGGTCAGAGGGACGGGATCGGCCTCAGCGGACCGGTGAAAGATTCTCGCGCCGCCGGCCCCGGCAAAGGTTCGAACTCGATGAGCTGTTCGGGCACGTCGCAGTCCGGCAACTGGTCCAGCAAGTGCCGGATCAGCGTCAGCCGGCCGCGCCGCTGGTCGTTGAAGTCCACCAGCGTCCACGGCGCGTGCTGGGTGTGCGTGGCCTCCAGCATCGCGTCGCGGGCTTCGCCGTATTCGCGGTATTTCTGGCGCGCCTTCAGGTCGATCGGCGACAGCTTCCAGCGCTTGAGCGGGTCGCTGCGGCGTTCGGCGAAGCGTTCTTCCTGCTCGGCCTGGTCCACGGTGAGCCAGTACTTGAACAGCAGGATGCCGTCGTCGACCAGCAGTTGCTCGAAGGCGGGGGTCTGCGCCAGGAAACGCTGCACCTCGTCCTCGCTGCAGTAGCCCATCACCCGCTCGACCCCGGCGCGGTTGTACCAGCTGCGGTCGAACAGCACGATCTCGCCCGCCGCGGGCAGGTGGGCGGTGTAGCGCTGGAAGTACCACTGCGTGCGCTCGACCTCGCTCGGCTTGGGCAGCGCGACGACACGGCACTGGCGCGGGTTCAGGCAGTCGCTGACCGCGCTGATCGCCCCGCCCTTGCCGGCGGTGTCGCGGCCCTCGAAGATCACCAGCACGCGCTTGCCGTGGTGCGCGACCCAACGGGCCAGCCGGTTGAGTTCGACCTCCAGCGGCGCCAGCGCATCGGCGTAGTCCGACTTGCCGAGGCGGTCGTCCGACTTCTTGCCGTTCTTGTCCTTGCCCATCGTGTCCACTCCGCGTTCAGGGTTGAAACCGGTGCCTCAGCCGCGCGCCGCCGACTCGGCCAGTACATCCTTGAGCAGCCGCGCCTTGGCCTTGCGACCTTTGATGTTGCCCTTGCTCAGCCGCTCTGATGCCTGCCGCGCCACCTTGGTGTCCACGGCCACATAGGTGTGGAAGTCGGTGACGTTGATCTTGCCGATCTGGTCCGCCTTGTAGCCCGCCTCACCGGTGAGCGCGCCCAGCACGTCGCCGGGGCGGATCTTGTCCTTGCGCCCGCCCAGGATCTGAATGGTCTGCATAGGCGGCACGAGGGGCGCGGCGTCCTCGACCTCGGCGCAGAACAGCTCGTCCAGCGGCGACCACACCGTCTCGCGGCCCTGCAGCACCTCGATGCGCCCGACGCGCCCCATCTCGTCGAGGCTCGCCAGGCTGAACGCCAGACCTTCCTCGTCCGCCCGACCCGTGCGGCCGACCCGGTGGGTGTGGACCTCGGTGTCCGGCGTGATGTCGACGTTGATCACCGCTTCGAGCTGCGCGATGTCCAGACCACGCGCGGCCACGTCGGTCGCCACCAGCACCGACGCGCTGCGGTTGGCGAACTGGATCAGCACCTGGTCCCGCTCACGCTGCTCCAGGTCGCCGTGCAGCGCCAGCGCCTCGAAGCCCGACGCGGTCAGGATGTCCACCAGATCACGGCAGCGCTGCTTGGTGTTGCAGAACGCGATCGTGCTCTCGGGGCGGTATTTCTTCAGCAGCAGCGTGACGGCGTGCAGGCGCTGCGACTCGGTGACCTCGTACCAGTGCTGGCGGATCTTGGTCGGCGCGTGGACCTCCTTCAGCTTGACCTCCTGCGGATTGCGCATGAACTCGCGGCTCAGGTTGGCGATGCCTTCCGGGTAGGTCGCCGAGAACAGCAGCGTCTGGCGCTGGCGCGGACACTGGCGCGCGATGGAGGCGATGTCGTCGTGGAAGCCCATGTCGAGCATCCGGTCGGCTTCGTCGAGCACCAGCGTGTTCAGCACCCCGAGCACCAGGCTGCCGCGCTCCAGGTGGTCGCCGATGCGGCCGGGCGTGCCGACGACGATGTGCGCGCCGTGGGCGAGGCTGTCGATCTGCGGGCGCATGGTCGAGCCGCCGCACAGGGTCAGGATCTTGATGTTGTCCTGCGCGCGGGCGAGGCGGCGGATCTCCTGCGTCACCTGGTCGGCGAGTTCGCGGGTCGGGCACAGGACCATCGCCTGCACGTCCTGGCGCGCGACATCCAGCCGCGCCAGCAAGGCCAGCGCGAACGCCGCCGTCTTGCCGCTGCCGGTCTTGGCCTGTGCGATGAGGTCGTGGCCCGCGAGCGCCAGCGGCAGGCTGGCGGCCTGGATCGGCGTCATGCGGGTGTAGCCGAGCTGCTCCAGGTTGGCCAGCATCGCCGGCGACAGCGGCAGGCGGGAGAAGGAATCGGAAACGTTTGTAGGTTCTTGCATGGGCGGATTATCCGGGCAGGCGAGAATGCGCCCCCATGCACCGCACCATCTTCGATACCCCCGGCGTCAACACCGCCCTCCGCGCGCTCTCGGCCACCGTGCTGCGCCTGTCCGGCTGGAAGATGGAGGGCCAGCTGCCCGCCGAAGCGTCCAAGTCCGTGATCATCGCCGCGCCGCACACCAGCAACTGGGACCTGCCCTACACGCTGATGGCCGCCTTCGTGCTGAACCTGAACATCTACTGGATGGGCAAATGGCAGATCTTCCGCCCCCCGTTCGGCGGGCTGATGCACTGGCTCGGCGGCATCGCGGTGCGGCGAGAGACCTCGAACAACCTGGTCGCCGCGTCGGCGCAGGCGCTGATGGACGCCGAGGGGCCGGTCCAGCTGGTCGTGCCACCCGAAGGCACGCGCAGCAAGGTCCGCTACTGGAAGACCGGCTTCTACTACATCGCGCTGCAGGCGAAGGTGCCGATCGTGCTGTCCTACCTCGACTACCACCGCAAGGTCGGCGGCCTCGGCCCGGTGTTCCACCCGACCGGCGACATCGAGCGCGACATGGTCGTCATCAAGCAGTTCTACGCCGGTATCCGCGGCAAAAACGAGGACCAGTTCGATGCGCAGGGTTGAACGACCGGGCCGCGCGGTGCTGACGGCGCTGGTGCTCGCGCCGTCGCTGGCGGTGGCGGGACCGCTGGTGCGCTGCCACGTCGACTACGGCGGCGAGACCCGGACCATCGAGGCCCGCCCGGTCGCCAGCCCGCTGGCCGTCGCGCCGGTCGAGGTCGGCTCCTACTTCCGCTTCCGGCTCGTGGTGCTGCGCGCAGCGGGCCTGCCGGACGAGGTGCGCATCGAGACGTTCTCGGACCGGGACGACGGGCCGGTGCTGATCCACCAGGGCCGCTATCCCTGGCCACGCCGCGCAGGCGAGTTCACCGGACATCAGACCGTCTACGAACCGGTGCGCGATGGCGAACTGCAGTACCGCTGCGAATGGACACCAGCCCGATGAAGACCGTGCTCAAGAATCTACGCCCGCTCGCCTGGGCCGCCCTGATGCTGCTGGCGAGCGCCCCGGCCCTGGCCGCCAGACCGGCAGCGGACACGCCCGTCCGGCTGATCTTTGCAGGCGACGTGATGCTGGACGACGGCCCCGGGCAGACGATCGCGGCCGGGGGCGACCCGCTGGCGGCGTTCGACGCCGTGCTGCGCGACGCCGATTTCACCATCGGCAACCTCGAATGCCCGATCGCCACCGTCGGCGAGCCGATGGCCAGCAAGATCTTCAACTTCCGCGCCCACCCGCGGGTGATCCCGGTGCTGCAGGGCCGCTTCGACGCGCTCGCCGTGTCGAACAACCACTCCGGCGACCACGGCCGCGCGGCGTTCATGGAAACGATGCAGCGGGTGCGCGACGCGGGCATCGCGGTGTTCGGCGGCGGCGAGAACCTGAAGGCCGCCCATGCGCCGCTGTGGATCGAGCGCAAGGGCCTGCGCATCGCCGTGCTGGGCTACAACGAGTTCAAGCCGCGGGCCTTCGAGGCCGGCGCCAACTGGCCGGGCATCGCGTGGAGCGATGACCGGCAGGTGGTGGCTGACATCCGGGCCGCACGCCGGGCGGGCGCCGACGTGGTGATTCCGTTCATGCACTGGGGCTGGGAGCGTGAGCCGCACACCACCGTTCGCCAGCAGCAGCTCGCCCACCGCATGATCGACGCGGGCGCCGACGCCGTGGTCGGCGGACACCCGCATGTCACGCAGGGCGCCGACACCTACAAAGGCAAGCCGATCATCTGGAGCCTGGGGAATTTCGTGTTCGACGGCTTCGACTTTCCGCCCGCGCGCACCGGCTGGGTATTGCGCATGGCGGTGGACCGCCGCGGCGTGCAGTCCTGGGACACGGTGGAAGCCGAGATGGACGACGCGGGAACGCCGACACCGCGCTGGGACCGTCTGACACCCTGCGGATGGCGGGGCGAGCCGACGGTCATGCGCTGTCAGGCACCGCCGCCGCGCTGACTTTCGAAGCTGACCCGCGGTCCTTCGGGCAGCTCGATCTTGACCTCCAGCACTTCGAGGTTGTCGTGGCGCTCCAGGTGGACCTTGATGTCGTTCGGATGGATGGCGACATATTTCGTCACCACGGCCAGCAATTCGCGCTGCAGGGCCGGCAGGTAATCCGGGCTGGCACTGCGCGACGTCCGCTCGTGGGCCAGGATGATCTGCAGGCGTTCCTTGGCAACCGTCGCGGATTTCTGCTTTTCACCGAGCATGAATGATAGAAACCCCATGGGGTCACCTCGCGCCAAACAACCGCTTGAAGAACCCCGGCTTCACCAGCTCGATGAAGCGCATCGGTTTCTCCTCGCCCAGGAACCGTGACACGACATCCTTGTAGGCTTCGGCCGCATCGGCGCCGGCCATGTGGATCACCGGCACACCCTGGTTCGACGCCTGCAGCACCACCTCCGACTCCGGAATCACGCCGATCAGCTTGATGCGCAGGATCTCGTGGATGTCCTCGATCGACAGCATCTCGCCGCCTTGCACCCGGGTGGGGTTGTAGCGGGTGATCAGCAGGTGCTCCTTGACCGGTTCGCGCCCTTCGATCGCCCGCAGCGTCTTGGAGCTGAGCATGCCGAGGATGCGATCCGAGTCGCGCACGGAGGAGACTTCCGGGTTCGTCACCACCAGCGCCTCGTCGGCGAAGTGCATCGCCATCATCGCGCCCGTCTCGATGCCGGCCGGTGAATCGCAGATGATGTACTCGAAGTCCATCTCGGCCAGTTCCTGGAAAACCCGGCCGACCCCTTCCTTGTTCAGGGCCTCCTTGTCGCGGGTCTGGGACGCGGCGAGCACGAACAGGTTCTCGCAGTGCTTGTCCTTGATCAGCGCCTGCTGGAGATGCACCTCGCTGTTGATGACGTTGATCAGGTCATAGACCACCCGCCGCTCGCAGCCCATCACGAGGTCGAGGTTGCGCAGGCCGACATCAAAATCGATGACGACCGTCTTGTGCCCCTTGATGGCCAGCCCCGAGGCGAAGCTGGCGCTCGTGGTGGTTTTTCCGACGCCTCCCTTTCCGGAGGTCACCACAATGATCTTGGCCATCCGCAGTGGTCCTTTATGTTGACTTGTCTGTTGTTTGTTATGGATCAGGCCCTGATGGGCTCGATGATCAGCGTGTCACCTTCCAGCCGCACCTGCGCAGATTTTCCACGCACCTCCAGAGGCAGCGGTGGATCGGTGGTCTGGTATATCCCGGCAATCGAGATCAATTCCGGTTCCATGCAGGTCGTGAATATGCGGGCATTCACATCGCCGGTCGCGCCCGCGATGGCCTTGCCGCGCAAGGGGGCGTAGACGTGGATGCTGCCGTCGGCGATGACTTCCGCACCATGGTTGACCAGTGCCAGGATGATCAGGTCGGCGCCCTTGGCGTAGACCTGCTGACCCGAGCGCAGCGGCCGGTCCACCACCATGATCGA
>OFSF01000195.1_pt1 | contig 25299 bp, 33 predicted proteins | sample 1543271 | NCBI WGS metagenome assembly OFSF01 (sample SAMN07774227, study PRJEB24372) | wastewater metagenome | isolation source: Exp Tend VB 100WW | collected 2016-02
TAAAAAAAGAAGAGGCAGATATGAGTTTTTATGAGTATTGGAAAGAATTTATTGATGAATGCAAAGTAAATGAAGAATCGAAACCTCCCAATCAAGTTTTGTCTTATAAGAATTATCAATCAGGTGTTTTGAATAAAGATACTGGTAAATTTACTCAAAGAGCACATAGTGATAAGGAGCAACAAAGATATGGATGGGAACCAGTAAAGGTAAGTTCTTATAGTAAAGCAGATACACCAGGACCAAATACTGCTAGTGGGCATGCATTTGATGATAATCAGAGATTAGTTGCTGTTCCTTATAAGTATAAGGAGAATGAAGTACCAAAAGGAGTATGGAAAGGTACTCCTTCTACACCTTTTGGTACTAAATTGGACCTTACTGCAAAACCTATGGGAACAGCAACAAAGGTTGCTAAAACTTCTGTTCAAGATACTGGTAATTTTGGAAGAGCAGGAGATACTAATAAAGAAGTTAAGATGGATTTGAGTTTAAGAACATCAAAAGATTTAGCACCAGTCTCTACATCAAATGAATTTGGAAAAAGAATGGTATATGCTAAGGTTTCACCTTCTGGGAATACTGGAAAGAAGTTATAAGATAAATAGTAGGAAAAGTAGTTTTTTAGTAAAATGAAGCAAGAGAATTTAGACGAGCTTAAAAATATCTACTTAGGTTTAGTGACTGGTGGGGAAGGACCGGAAGTATTGAATGAGGCACCTAATAACACTCCGACATTAAATAAGGGACTTACGGGATTATTAGGATTGCCTCAGATAGGGCCTTCCTCAAGTGAAATACAAAAAAACTTCCAAAGAGGAGAAGAACAAAGAAAACAAGACAAAGTCGATAGAGCAACAAATCAAAGAGCCCAGTTGGGAGTAGTAAGGGCAGGTAATAAGTATATCGCAAAGTCTGATACAACTGCTTATGATACAGAGAAAGGTGCACAGGCAATAATGCTTGCCAACAGACTCAATAGAGAGACTGGATTGGGTAAACCAAAACCAGTACAAAATAGATTCGAAATAGAAAAAGAGAGATTAAAAAATGTTGGAAATAATCCAGAAACAGCAGCACAAATTGATGCTCGTGTAGCAGCATTAAACGCCAAAAAAGAACCACCAGCAGCAGCACCAGTAACACCAACAACAGCACCAAGACCAGCAGCATCTGGTCCAGTTCTTTCCAAATTAAAAGGCGTAGAAGGAACTGGAGTAGGTGCAAATTTTAAAGCAAAAGCATTTACTGATACAGAAAGAACTCGGTATTCAAGTGTTGCAGCACAAAATGCTGCAAGAACTTCTGCCGCATCAGGAACAACACCAAAACCAGTAGCATCAACGGCACCACCAACAGCAACAACAGCAGATAAGATTAAAGGTGGTTTAAGTAATTATCAATCACAAGTAAAGTCTGGTGATGTTAAAGGTGCAGAGGAGACAGGAAAATCAACTTTTGCACTTGCTAATCCAAAACTTGCAGCTGCTCAAGCAGAAAAAGATCGCATCAGAGGAACTTCCCAAACTGATAATCCTTTGATGAAGGATATGAAAGATAGAATGCCTATGACACCTTCAGTGCAAAGTCCAACATTGGCAAAAGACTTAGGAGTGGGAACTCCGAGTAGTTCTGGAAATCAAAGTCTATTAGACAATCCAAATGCTTCTAAGGCTGCAAAACCAACACCACCAATACCAAACATAAATAAACTAAAGACCGAATCTAAAGTGGAACAACTCAATTGGCCTTCTATAAAAACTGTTCGTGATATTGCAGATGCTTATACCGATATTTACGAAAAACATAATGATGGAAATTTAGCTAATAATTATCCACCATATAACAAAGTAACTAGAGGAGATGTAATTGCTGGTGCTACCGGCAATGATGAAATGGGAGGCAATGATAAAATGGGACGCAAAAAGAAGAAAAAGCCATCAAATAAAAAAAGAATGAATCCATATTTAAAAGCAATAAATTCAGATTTTGAGATGTGGATAGATGGACTTTTGAATGAAGGTTATGATTTATCTAATTATACCTGGAATGAAGTATATGAGATTTATGAAAATGCTATCGTATTAACAGAAGAAGAGTATGGGATTTATAGTCTTGTATTAGAGCATTTGCTCTCAAATGGATATGCAGAAACTGAGCACGATGCAAATATTATTATTGAAAATATGAGCGACAAATGGGTAGATGTAATTATAGATGAAGCATATAAAGGTGGTCCTGAATTTGGTATGAAGTATTCCAAGTCAAAACCACTTTCAGGAGAAAAAGGAGATGGTAGTGGTTATGGTCCTCCTGAAAAGTTTACTAAACCAGATGATAAAATCGAAAAACCAGGAACTACTGTTCCTCCATTCAAAAAAGGTGGATATGGTAGAATTATGAGTAATATTCCTCATGGTATTGGACCTCATAGAGACAAAACTGCATCAAGAATTACTACAATCACTGGAGGAGATCCTAAGGCACCAACATCACAAAAAATGAGAGAGCCAGATAAGAAAAGGCTAAGTCGTGAAATTGTAAGAAAAAAACCACAAGCATAGTTTTTAGAGTAAGTATAAGCACCTATTGACTAGGTGCTTTTTTATGATTATAATAACTCTGTGGGTTTTGAGAAAATATCTTAGGTTCTAAATACATTAAGATTACTTAAAGGACCTCTTGGCGACATATAATAATCCTTGGTTATATAATGAAGAACCCTTTGAGACAAATGATATCCAAGATTGGTATGGGTTTGTATATCACATACGAAACACTTGTAATACTCGGTGTTATATTGGAAGAAAGTACTTTTGGTCTTTTACAAAGGATAAAGGAAAGAAAAGAAAAAGCAAAAAGGAAAGTGATTGGAAAAATTATTATGGAAGCTGTACAGAACTCAAAGAAGACATAAAGATATTTGGAAAAGATAAGTTTGAAAGAAAGATTATAAGTCTTCACAAGACATTAGGAAAAACTAATTATGAAGAAACTAAACAGTTATTTTTAAATAATGTTTTGATTGAAGCACTTGACGATAATCATCCAAAGTATTATAATTCACAGATACTATCTCGTTATTTTAGGAAAGATTATTTTAATTATGAATCAAACAAAAACACAAATAATGGTGCAGTGTGATAGTATTGTTGCATATTATATTGAACGAATAGAACATCATTATAAAAATGGAAGAAAAAAAGAAGCAAGATGTTTACATAAAGAAATTCAACAATGGATACAGGAAAAAGAAGATTATGAAGTGATTACTTTAGAATACTTAACTGATTATCTTGACAAAACCTAAATAATCTCATATAATGCTTAAGCAATCCTTAATAAGATTGCTTTTTTATTATGAGATTTTGACGTGACAACCTAGAGCCGTGGAAGATGCCCTTCGAGAGAGGTGGTATACCCCTCTTCTATACGGATGCCGAATTCTATTAAAATTAATGCTACTATCAACAATTGCTACCCTTTCAGTCTTAACTGCGTTTCAGTCACCACTCTTAATACCAGTGAGTGCTCCACCAGTGCCTGAGAATGAGGGTCTAGAACTCACAATTCAAGACTTCTCAAATCAGAAAGACACCAAATCTGAAAAACTAAACATTACAGAAACGAAGGTCGAAAATAAAGAAAAGATTTGGAAATGTAAAGGGTGTAATCAAACAGAAACTTATGCTTTAGATTACTTACAAAAACAAGGAATCAAAGATAAGAATGCCCTTGCCACCATTATGGGAAACATAAAACAGGAATCTGGATTTGTTCCCAATATTTGTGAAGGTGGTGCAAGAATAAAATATGAGTCTTGTGGAAGTGGAGGATATGGATTGATTCAGTGGACAGATTCTTCACGATATAATGGTTTAGGAAATCATGCTGCCCGTCTTGGTGGTAGTCCATCTTCACTTGATACTCAACTCAACTATATGTTGAATGAGAGTGACTGGAAGATGATTGAGAGGGGAATGAAGACCCCTGGAAAATCCATTGACAGTTATATGGGTCTTGCCTCAAGATGGATACGATGGGGGCATCACGGTGCTCGTACTGACTTTGCCTATCGTTATGCCAACAAGATGGTACTTGATAGTTAACTAAATATGGGAAGACTGGCCATCTTCCCTTTATATAAATAACTAAAAAGCGTTTATATATGAAAACCTTTAATCAATTTATTGGAGAAGCAAAAGAATCAAAACCAACAAAAGAAGTTCTTGCTAAAATAGATAAAGCATATGGAAGAAAATATCCAGGAACAAATGTTGATGTTTCGCACAATGATAAAACTGGCAATCTTCGTGTAAATCAACTCTTTGTTCCACCCAAGCAACGAGAAAAAGGAAAAAGAATTGGAACAAGAGTGATGAAAGGTCTTACAAAGTATGCAGATAGACAAGGTAAGAAAATTACATTAAATCAAGATCCAGATAAAGGAATGAAGAAAAAATTGGATGATTTTTATAAGTCTCACGGGTTTGAAGTAAATCGTGGAGACCTTAGTACCAGAGACACACACATACGTAATCCACAACCATAATATAAATGAAATTTGATTTCCAAAGTAGATGCCTAACTGAATAAGTATGGGAGGTTTTATACCTCCTTTTTTTATAAATACCTAAAAGGTATTAGATAAATGAATTCTCAAGATATTCGCAATTTACAAGAAGCATATTTGGAAGTTGTTGAAAATAATCAACTTGATGAAGGAATGGATATGAAAGATTTCAAAGCAAATCGTAGAAACATTGAACGTAAAGAAGCAAGTGATGATGCAAGAAAGAGGGGGCACGTAGGTAAAACTTGGGTAGATGGTGGAAGAACTTATAGTCCTGATGAAGCAAAATTAAGAAGGGCAAAAATGACTGATGGTAAAAGGAAAGCATTATATCGTATTGCTAATGACCCAGACGACGATTCTCCTGATGATGACCATTACCCAGCATCAAAAACTACAAATCCAAAGAAACTCCGTAAGCAAAGGGTTATGGGAGAGATTGGTGAATCTTATGACCTCTATGATGTAATCCTTGAATACTTACTTGATGAAGGATATGCTGATACACAAGAAGCAGCACTTGCTATTATGGGAAATATGAGTGAGGATTGGAGAGAAAGTATTGCAGAAAATGTAACTAGCGGAAAAAGTCGTGTAAGGAACGTTCAACCTAAACCAACTGGACCTATAAGTAATAGTGAAAGACAATCGATCATACAATCGAGAATAGATGCGGAGAATATTAGAATTAAAAAGGCAGGTGATGAAGCACACGCAACAGCAACATCTAAGGGTTTGGGTTTCTCAGATGCACAGGCTCGTAGAGCAGCAGCAGAACTTCGTTTGAAAAGGGAAATCGCAAAGTCCTATCCCTGAACTGGCACAAGACTCCTCTACTTGTAGAAAACCTCAAAAAATTATGAATGATTTTCAATCTGGTAAAAAGAAATCAAGTATTTTTAAATATGCAATTGTAGGAGTTATATTTACTTCAACTATTACAATTATATCTCAATGTACTCGTATACCAGAAGAAAACTTATATGACATTGTAGATGAGATACAAAGAAAAATACCAAACAAACCTTTGAATGATTATATTATTAACGACCCAATTCTTTTAGACAGAAGAATTAAAAGAGATGTTGATTCTGCAATATTAGAATATGAGAGGTTGACAGGAGATGATGGAAGTGTTAGGATGAGTCCATCATACTTCTCAGAAAAACCACCTGATGGTAGTAATGCACAAAAACTACTTGGAGGTGAATTGAGAATATGTGGTTCTTGGGTTCCTGATTGCCCAAAAGAAAATCAAGCGAAATTAATTCAGCGGTAGAATGTCTGCCTTCCAAGCAGAACGTCAGGAGTTCGAATCTCCTATTTCGCTTATATAAATAAACAAAAATCTTCATGATGGAAAAACTATTCAAACAATTAAGTAATACTTTTAAAAGAGGTATAAAAAAATGATATCAATTAGATGTAAATCGTGCAATAAAGAACTCATAGGGCAACAAACAAAAACAGTTAGTTGTGGATGCCCTAATATGGCAACAATTACCGGAGACAAAATCTCTGCGGTTGACTTAAAGCAGGTAGTAATGTTAAACTCTACTAAAGAAATTAAAAAAACAACTATTTTGACTCCAGCAGACCTTGAATTTCAGGAACAAAGAAGACAGCGTAAGTTTCGTAAACTTGAATTTGAAATCAAATAATGAAAGAACTTAAAAGATTTACAGTACAAGAGTTTCAAGAAGACTTTGATGACCTAATAAGTCGAGTTGAAAATGGTGAATCATTTTTGATTGACGGTGAGTATGGGACAGTAGCAATTGTTCCATACGAAGATTATGCTACGTTTCTTTAGTAATCTGGTAAATGTGATACTTGACTTTCAACTCACTTGTGCTATAATTACTAGGTAATCAATCAAAGCAATGTCACTCGTTTCAAAATTCAAAAAAGACATCAGCACCCTTCGCTCAGCAGCAAATGGTGATTTTTATTTGGATGTTAAAAATCCAAAACTTTATAAGAAAGTTAATCGTTATTATCGTGATGAAGGTGTAGTATTCTCGGACGACCCTCTCGATAATTATGATATTTTAATTGAATGTATCTTACAAGATCTTGAGACTGTAGAAGTTTTATGAAAATTGCTTTAATTACTGGTATTACTGGGCAGGATGGTTCTTATCTTGCAGAACTTCTTTTAGAAAAGGGATATGAAGTACATGGAATCATTCGCAGATCTTCATCTATTAATACTGACCGAATTGATCACATATATCAAAATATTAAATTACATTACGGAGACTTAACAGACTCTACTAATATAGTAAGAGTTATCCAATTGGTTCAACCCGATGAGATTTATAATCTCGGTGCTCAAAGTCATGTTAAGGTATCCTTTGAGATGCCTGAATACACTGCTGATGTCGATGCTATGGGCACTCTTCGCATTCTTGAAGCGGTGCGTCTTCTGGGTATGGAAGATCGTGTACGCATCTATCAAGCATCTACAAGTGAACTTTATGGTCTTGTTCAGGAAATTCCTCAGAGTGAGACTACACCTTTCTATCCACGTTCCCCATATGGTGTGGCAAAACTTTATGGATATTGGATTGTAAAGAACTATCGTGAATCATATGGAATGTATGCTTGTAGTGGCATTCTATTCAATCATGAATCTCCCCGTCGTGGTGAGACATTTGTAACCCGTAAGATTACTCAGGCACTCTCTAATATTTCTGTAGGACTTCAAGATTGCTTATATCTTGGCAATCTAAATGCAAAACGGGATTGGGGACACGCCAAAGATTTTGTGGAAGCTATGTGGTTAATGCTTCAACAGGATGAACCAGAAGACTTCGTAATTGCTACTGGTGTGCAGTATTCAGTTCGTGAGTTTGTTGAGGAAACAGCACCTTACTTTGGTATGAAGATTGCATGGATGGGTGAAGGTTTAAATGAAATTGGGTATGATTTGAACACTAAAAAAACGGTTATTAAAATTGATTCTAAATATTTTAGACCTGCTGAAGTAGAGACTTTGTTAGGTGATGCCTCTAAGGCAAAGGAGAAATTGGGTTGGGAACCTAAGATTTCATTTAAAGAATTGGTTGAGGACATGTGTAAAAATGGACTTTGATAGTAAAATTTTTATTGCAGGACACAAAGGACTTGTTGGTTCTGCAATAGTAAGAAAATTAAATAGTTTAGGATATAAAAATATTCTTACAGTAGATAAAAGTGTAGTAAATCTTACTGATGTAGAAGGAGTTAATTGTTTTTTTAAAATAAAAAAACCAGAATATGTTTTTCTTTCTGCTGCTAAAGTAGGTGGTATTGGATATAATAAAGAATACCCTGCAGATTTTATTAGAGAGAACCTTCAAATTCAAACTAATGTAATTGATGCTGCCCATAGATATGGATGCAAAAAACTTCTTTTCATGGGATCTGCTTGCATTTATCCTAAACATGCACCAGTTCCTATTAAGGAAGAATATTTGATGACTGGTCCTCTTGAAGAAACTAACATTTCATATTCTATTGCAAAGATTGCTGGGTATATGATGTGTAAAAAATATACTGAACAATATGGGATGGATACAGTTTCAGTAATGCCTAATAATCTTTATGGTATTAATGATAATTTTAATATTCAACAGTGCCATGTAATTCCAAGTTTTATCAATAAGTTTATTACTGCAAAGGAAAAAAGGTTATCTTCTGTTACTTGTTTTGGTGATGGCAGTCCTACTAGAGAATTTTTATTTTCTGATGATCTTGCTGATGGTCTTATATTTTTAATGAATAATTATAATAATCCTGAAATTATTAATATTGGTCCTGAAAGAGAAGTAAGTATTAAAGAACTTTCTGAACTTGTTGCTAAACTAGTTGGATATGAAGGGGAATTACTTTGGGATACTGCTATGCCTAATGGCACACCTAGAAGGGCACTGGACGCATCTAAAATGAATTCTCTTGGGTGGAAATCCCAAACATCATTAGAAGATGGATTAAAAACTACTATTGATTGGTTCTTGAAAAATAGAGGTAATTATGCAAGGGTATAAGTGGCCATTAATGAAAAATACTTTATCCTTTATGGATAGAGCTAAACTTGCTAAATTTGTTTTAACTTCTGATAAGTTTACTCAAGGAAAACAAGTAGAAAAGTTTGAACAAAAATGGTCAGAGTGGTTGGGATGTAAGCATTCTTTGTTTGTAACTTCTGGAAGTACTGCAAATTTTCTTTTGATTGCTTCAGTAATGGAGAAGTATGGATTAAAACCTGGAGATAAAGTAATTCTTCCTGCTTGTACTTGGGTCACTAATATTAATCCTATTTTCCAATTGGGACTTCAACCAATTTTTTGCGATGTTAATTTAAAAAACTATAGTTTTGACATTAACAATTTAAAAAGAATATCAGAAAAACATTCTGATATTAAAATGATATTTGCGACACATCTATTAGGAATTCCTGCTGATGTTGAATCTTACCAACATATTTTTTCTAATGCAATTATTTTAGATGATGTTTGCGAATCTCATGGATGTACAGATTATTATGGAAATAAAGTTGGGTCTAAAAGTTTAGGAGCAACCTTTAGTTTTTATTTTGGTCATCATATGTCAACTATTGAAGGTGGAATGATTTCTACTAATGATAGTGACTTATATGATCTTATGAAAATGAAAAGATCACATGGTTTAGCAAGAGTGTCTGACAACTTTGATTCTTATATCAACAAAAATCCTGAGATTGAAAAGACATTTTTATTTGTAACTGATGGATATAACTTTAGAAATACTGAACTTGCTGCAGTCCTTGGTTTGTCTCAACTTAAACGACTTAATAAATTTATAGGAATAAGGAGAAACAATTACTTTAAGTTTCTTAGTGTGGTTTATGAGAACAAAAATTTCCACCCATTACAACCAAGTTTAGGAAATAGTTGTTTTTGCTTCCCATTTATTTGTAAAACTAAAGAGATTAAAAATAAATTAATTTCTTTATTAAAAAAATATAAAATTGAATATAGACCTATTGTTGGGGGAAATCTTCTTAAACAACCATATTTAAATTATCAAATTGATTCAAACATAGGAGTTCTTAATGCTGATATTATTCATGAAAATGGTGTGTACATTGGTAATAACCAATTTGTATCTAATAGTGATATGAAACTACTTGCAAGAATTATAGAAGAAATCTAATGAATAAATTTAAAAATTTAAATTAATAAGGAGAAAAAAATGTATATAGTTTCTGGTGGATATGATTCTAAAGGAACATGTGAGGATGATAGTAATGATCTTAACAAATATTATGAACTTGGTTGGGAATGTGTAGTTTCTAACATTTGTATTAAGAATCTTTTGGATCTTGGTAAAATATCAAAAGAAGATACTGTAGTCACAAATGAAGATAGAAAATTTATTTACTCTTCAGTTTTTGATAATGTGATTGATTGGGATACTTTTAAACAACTTAATGTTGATAAAAGTGAAATTTATTCTGTAGATTATTTAAATTTTTCATCTTTAGTAGATTTGTCAAAAGTAAATAAAGAATTAATTTGTGATTTTGATCTAATAGAAAATATAGAAGAACAATTTAATATTACTGATAATTTTATCTGCTATTGTGTTAGATTAAGAACCCATTCAAATTATAGAAATTCTTCAGTTGAAGTTGCTAAAAAAGTTATTAGCAATGTTGTAAATAATTTGAAAATGAAAGTCTTTGTTGTTGGACAAGGTGCAGAGTTTCTTTGTGATAATAAAAATGTAATTCATGTTGGACTTAGGGAGTTTTCATCTTTAATGAATTCTAAAAAGTGTAAAGGATGTATTAGTAAATTATCTGGAATTATACACTTGGTTAATTTTTGTGGACATGAAAATTTAGTTAACATAATTTATGATCCTACAAAAGATAGATCTAAAGTAAAAAATCATGTTCTTTATATGTCTGATGATATTAATTATAGAAACAATACTAATATTTTTATTGAAATGCCAGAGTCAGAATCTTTGACTATGGAATTAATTACTAACTATATACTCTGATATAAAAATATAATGTATTATGAAAGAAATTAAACCATGGGGAAACTTTGAAAATTTACTTGATGAATCTTATACCAAAGTCAAAAAAATTGTTATCAATCCTGGAGAAGCACCAAGTTACCAGTATCATTTTAAGAGAAGTGAAATTTGGGTTATTGTAAAAGGAATTGCAGAAATTAAAATTGATGATGTAGTAACAACTCAAGGTGTGGGTGATATTATTCAAATTGCCAAAGAGGCAAAACACTCTGTTGCCAATATTGGCAAAGATGAATTAGTATTTGTGGAAGTTCAACTTGGTGAATATTTTGGCGAAGATGATATTGTAAGATTGGATGATAAGTATGGAAGAGTATAAAGTTTTATTGACCACTAGTGGTCTTGGATCTAGACTTGGAAATCTTACTAAGTTTACAAATAAAAGTTTGGTTCGTGTTGGGGATAAAGCAGTCATCTCTCACATAATTGATTCATATCCAGATGGAGTTGAATTTGTAGTTACTCTTGGGCATCAAGGATCTCATGTAAAGCAATATCTTATGCTGGCACATCCAGATAAGAAAATACAATATGTTGAGATTGATAATTACATGGGAGAAGGAAGTAGTTTACTTTACTCTATTTCACAATGCGAAGAATATTTAAACTGTCCATTTGTTTTTCATGCATGTGATACTATTCTTCCAAATAATTATATTAAAAATGTAAATTTTTCTACCAATTGGTCTATCGGGGGTAGCGGTAAAAATAGTCAATCTTATCGGACTATTAATTGTATTAATGGTAAGATAATATCTTTAAATGAAAAAGGTGAGAAAAATTTTGACTATATCTATGTTGGTGTTAGTGGAATTAAAGACTATCAATCTTTTTGGAAACAAGTTAAACAAATTTTAATTACTATTAAAACTAATGAGTTAAGTGATTGTCATGTTATAAGGAACATGAATGACTTTTATGTTGTTCCCATTACTGAATGGTATGATATAGGAAATATAGATTCTTTAAAAAATACTAGATTATCTTTACCATCTTCTATGTATGTTTTGGATAAAGAAGATGAAAACATATTTATCTTTGACACTTTTGTAATTAAATTTTTTAATAATAAAAAAATCTGTTATGATAGAGTTTTAAGATCTAAAGAGTTAGTTGGACTAATACCTAATATAGTAGATAGTACTGAAAATTTTTATAAGTATGAATATAAAAATGCAGAACTTTTATCAGAATCTATTACACTAGATAAATTTTCTAACTTATTAGATTGGTCTAAGAAAAATCTTTGGATTGAAAAAGAAGATAGTAATTATAAAAATAATGCTTTAAAATTTTACAAAGATAAAACTTTTGATAGAATTAATAAGTTTTTTGAAAAATATAATATTGTAGATAAAGAAGATATTATTAATGGAGTAAAGGTTCCTACAATAAAGGAATTATTACTCAATATTGATTTTGAATCTATTATAGGAAAAATGCCAACAGGATTTCATGGGGATTTTATTTTAGATAATATTCTTCATTCTGATGGAGAGTTTACTTTAATAGATTGGAGACAAGATTTTAATGGAAGTATTAGTTGTGGAGATATGAATTATGATTTAGCAAAATTAAATCATAACTTGGTTTTAACCCATGACATATTGGCAAATAATTATTTCCATATAAATTACAAATCTGAAATTACTTTAGATGTTTATGTTAAAAAATCTTTAATTGATTGTAAAAAGAGATTAATAAATTTTTGTAAAAGTGAAGGAATAGATTTTAATACTATAGAGATATTAACTTCTTTAATCTGGATAAACATGTCCCCTTTACATGAGCATCCTTTAGATATGTTTTTATATTATTTTGGCAAATACAACTTACAATTAAATTTACAATCATGAATAGCGTAGAGTATGCAGCATCAATATGTGAAGATAAGTATCCTCATATTTTAGAGTTTGGAGTTTATAGTGGAAAAACTATATCTCAAATTAGAAACAATTTAAATGGAAATTTTGCAATTTATGGGTTTGATTCTTTTGAAGGACTTCCAGAAGATTGGGAAAATACACCATGCCACAAAGGATTTTTTAGTACTGGTGGAGTTGCCCCACAACTTCTAGAAGATATTAAATTATTTGTTGGTTGGTTTGAAGATACTATTCCAGAGTATTTAAAAATTGCCAAACCAATTTCTTTACTTCATATTGATTGTGATTTGTATTCATCAACAAAAACTGTTTTTGATGCGTTGCATGAATATATTAAATCTGGGACTATTATAGTTTTTGATGAATGGTGCTATAATCAAGACCCAGAACGTAATGATCATGAACAAAAAGCATTTTATGAATATGTTGATGATTATAATGTAAAGTTTAAATTTGTAGATTTTTATGATAGTGAAAATTGGGTGGAAAGAAAAATTGTAAAAATTCTATGAAATTTCCAAAGTATTATATTGGTCCCATGAGCAAAAATGTAGTTGATTGTGTTATTAAACATGGTCAATTACATCATGTTGGGTTAATACCTTCTAGAAGACAGGTTGATTATTTTGGTGGGTATGTAAATAATTGGGATAATGAATTTTTTACATACTATCTTAAATCAAAAAATCCACATGTTTTGATTTGTAGGGACCATGGTGGGGCAAAGCAAGGACAAATTGATGATGATGGGTTGCAATCATTTGAAAGTGATTGTAATTTTTTTGATTTAATTCATCTAGATCCATTTAGGGATTGTAATACTATAGGAGAAGCTGCTCAAAAAACAGTTGAATATATTAATTATTGTTATTCAAAAAATCCACATATTTTATATGAAGTAGGGACAGAACAAGCAATTTTTAAATATGAACCAAAAGACTTAAAAGAATTTTTAAATTACTTAAAATTAAATCTTAATCCTAAAAAATTTTACAATATAAAATATGCAGTAGTTCAATCTGGAACAGGACTTGATTTATCTACTAGAACTAATATTGGAACATTTAATAAATCTAGATTGGTTAATTTTGTTGATGTAGTTAAATCCTTTGGATTGTTTAGTAAAGAACATAATGGAGATTATCTTTCAGAATCATTTGATGTTGAAACAAGATTTTCTGCAGGTCTTGATGCTATCAATATAGCCCCAGAATTTGGTCAAATTGAATCTGAATATTATTTGGAGGAATGTAAAAAAGATTCTAAATTATTTGAAGTTCTTTATGAAATATGTTATAATTCTGGTAAGTGGAAAAAATGGATACCTGAAATTTCTAGAGTTTCTAAAGAACAAATTATTATTACTTGTTGCCACTACATTTTGTCAAATAAAGAATTTATACAAAAAATAAAAAGTAATTTTCCAAACTCTGATAAAATTATAAAAAAAAGAATTTCTTCAAAATTAAAATTATTACATGAGCAAACAAAAGACTATTGCTTTTGATTTAGATGATGTTATTTGTTTTAGGTCTAATGAATATGAGCATTTAGGTCCAGATAAATATGACAAATGTATTCCAAATCAAAGTGTAATTGATATAGTAAATTCATTATATCAATCTGGAAATGAGATAATTATATACACAGCTCGTGGAATGTCTCAATATAAAGGTGATGTAGAACAAGTTTACAAAAATCTTTATGAAAAAACAAAATGTCATTTAAATAACTGGGGAGTTTTTTATCATAAATTAGTTATGGGTAAAATGCATTATGATGTTCTTATAGATGATAAGGCATTAAACTCTATTAATATTAATAAAGAAAATATAGAAAAATTTTTATATGAATAAGTTAGTAATTTTTGATCTTGATGGAGTCCTTATTGATAGTAGAGAAATGCATTATGAAGCACTTAATCGTGCTTTAGAAAACATTTCTTTGAATTATGTAATTAGTAAAGAAGAACATCTAAGTTTCTATGATGGACTTCCTACTTCTAAAAAACTTACAATGCTTACTGAAAAGAAAGGACTTCCTGTAGATACTCATCAAAAAATTTGGGAAGATAAACAGAAGGCAACTTTTGAAATTTTTTCTAAATTAGAACATGACCATCAATTAATGTATTATTTTCAACAATTAAAAGAAAATGGATATAGTATTGCTGTTGCATCTAATAGTATCAGGAATACTGTTAAGCTTGTTCTTCTTAAGCTTGGTCTATTAGAGTTTATTGATTACTATGTCAGTAATGAAGATGTAGTCCGTAACAAACCATTTCCAGAGATGTATTGGAAGTGTATGACTGCTTGTAATGCTCTTCCTAAGGATACTGTAATTTTTGAAGATAGTCATATTGGAAGGCAGGGTGCATTAGATAGCAAAGCACATTTAATTGCGATTGAAAATAGAAATGATTTAACCCAAGAAAAAATTAATAAAGTATTAAGTATTTTTGCATCTAAAAAACTTACTATTGTGCCTTGGAAATCTGATAAGATGAATGTTCTTATTCCTATGGCAGGAGCAGGAAGCAGATTTGCTAGTGCTGGATATACCTTTCCCAAACCACTGATTGAAGTGGATGGTAAACCAATGATCCAAGTGGTTGTTGAGAACCTTAATATTGAGGCAAACTATACATTCATTGTTCAAAAGGAACACTATGAAAAGTATAGTCTCCAATATCTTCTAAACCTAATTGCTCCTAACTGCAATATTGTTCAGGTAGATGGTCTTACAGAAGGTGCTGCCTGCACCACCCTACTTGCCAAAGAGTTCATTGATAATGATGCTCCATTGGTAATGGCAAACTCTGACCAGTTTGTGGAGTGGAACAGTAATGAGTGCATGTATGCCTTCAATGCAGATGGTATTGATGGTGGTATTGTAAGCTTCAAGGCAACTCATCCCAAGTGGTCTTATGCCAAGGTTGGTGATGATGGATTTGTATCAGAGGTAGCAGAGAAGAAGCCAATTAGTGATAATGCTACTGTTGGCATTTACTACTGGAGTAAAGGATCTGACTATGTAAAATATGCTGAACAAATGATTGAGAAGAACATTAGAACCAATAATGAGTTTTATGTTTGCCCAGTATTTAATGAGGCAATTGGTGATGGTAAGAAGATTAGAGTAAAAGAAATTGAAAGAATGTGGGGAATTGGTACTCCAGAAGATTTAAATTATTTCTTGGAGCATTATAAGGCATGAAATTAATTGCTCATCGTGGAAATATTAATGGACCTGATCCCATCAAAGAAAACACCCCAGAATATATTGAACAGGCAATCTCCCAAGGGTTTGATGTAGAAATTGATATTAGTTACGATACTTTTGATAAAAAATTTTATTTGGGTCATGATGAACCTCAATATGTTACAACTTGGTTTTGGCTTGGAAAATATACTAACCATTTGTGGATTCATTGTAAAAATATAGAAGCACTCTATGAGTTTGTTCATGGAACTAATGGGTTTAATTATTTTTGGCATCAAGAAGATAACTTTACTTTGACAAGTAAAAATTATATTTGGACTTATCCTGGAAAAACTTATACTCCAAAGTCTATTATTGTTATGCCAGAGTGGAATAAAAATATAGATGAATTTGTAGACCTTAGAGCATATGATTGTTATGGTATTTGTAGTGATTATGTTGGGTATTTAACATGAAATTTACATTTGGAATAATCACTTCTGGACATTCAGATGACTTACTATCAAAATGTATTGATAGTATTAAAAAATTATCAATACCAGAATATGAAATTATTGTAATTGGCAATACATCTATACTGGATAATATTATTAAAATTCCATTTGATGAATCTGTTAAAGATAAATGGATAACTAGAAAGAAAAATTTAATTACTCAACATGCAAATTATGAAAATATAGTTTATTGCCATGACTATATTGTATTTGATAAAAATTGGTATAACGGATTTTTAAAATATGGAAATAATTTTAATTTGTGTATGACACAAATTTTAAATAAAGACAATACCAGATTTAGAGATTGGTGTATTTGGATTTGGAATCATAATTTTATGGATGAAATTGTAAAGTCAAATAGTGAATGTTTAATTCCTTATGATATGAATCATCTTTCTAAATACATGTATTTTTCTGGAGCTTATTGGGTTGCTAAAAAAAATATTATGATGGAATTTCCTTTAAATGAAAACTTATGTTGGGGTCAAGGTGAAGATGTAGTTTGGTCAAAACAAGTAAGAGAAAAGTACAATTTTAGCATGAATAAATATTCAATAGTTAGGCTTCTTAAACAACAAGAGGTAGCATTTAATGTTGCTACACCTAAAACAATTTTAAAGCTTAATACTTATTTTAAAAATTATTAATTTGGAGTTTAATTTTGATGATTGAAAATTTTTCTTGGATGGAAGATAGAGAAGATTGGAGGGACTATGTAAAATCACTTGATAATAATGATATTAGTAATATTCTAGGATCAATTCCTTCCGCATGGAACATAGCACCAAAAAGTCATAACGAATTTGTATTTTGGTTGTTGAATAAAATTAATCCAAAGGTTATAGTTGATTTGGGAGTTGATTTTGGATATTCTTCCTTTTTTATGGCTTTGCATTCTGAAGCTACTGTTTATGGTATAGATAGTTTTTCTGTAGATAAACATAACACTAGGATTGAAGATGATTATCAATTTGTTTTGGATGTTAAAGAGAAATTAAATCTTAAAAATTTAGAAGTAATCAAGGGTTACTTTGATGATGTTTTTAAAACATGGGATAAGAAAATAGATTTAATTCATATAGATGGATTGCATGATTATAATAACTGCAAAAATGATTGTGAAACTTGGTCTCAAGCTTTAAATGATGATGGTGTCATTATATTTCATGATACTATAACACATTCAAATGATGTTGGACTATTCTTTTCTCAATTAGAAATACCTAAAGTTAATTTTACAAATTCTTGTGGACTTGGAGTTGCTTCAAACAATTCTGAATTAATAGAAGAAATTAAAGAAGTTTTTAAACCTTGGGTCCAAACTTAATGACATCTAAAATATATTTTCATATAGCTACCATAGGAAACTATCAAGAAATATTTGATGAAATATATTTAAAAATATTTAAATGTAATCTTATTGATGTAGTTGATGAAGTTAATTTGTGTATAGTTGGTGATAAAAAATTAAATATAATTGAACATGAAAAAATTAAATTACACAGACATTTAGATGAAAATATTGGTGAGTTTTTTACATTAGATAAAATAAAATGTTTTTCTGATTTATGTGGAGATAATTATAAAATTTTATATATTCATACTAAAGGAGTTACTACTCCAAACAATTCATGTATAGTTGATTGGAGAAAATATATGACATACTTTAATGTTGAAGAACATTTTAAATGTTTAAATTTTCTTGATCAATTTGATAGTTGTGGTGTTGATTTGGTAAATAATCCAGCAGTACATTATTCTGGAAATTTTTGGTGGGCAAATTCTTCATATATTAAAAAACTTCCAACTATAAATGAAATTAAATTTCCAAAGACACCTCCCATACTTTCTATAAGGCATAACTGCGAATTTTGGATAGGCATGGGGAATGGTAATCATAAAAGTATTTGGAATTCTAATATAAATGTTTATGAAAGGCACCTGCACAAATATCCTGATAACCTTTATAAAGTATAAAAATGTTTGTAATACCTTGTAAATATAATTCAAATTTTAAATTTGTACAAAATTTAGTAAAATCAATTAGACAATTTCATCCAAATGAAAAAATAGTAGTTGTTGATAGTGCTTCAGAAGACAAATCATATTTTGAAGAATTAAAAAATTATGATGTTATTATAGAAGATGTTTCTAATAAAAATTGGATGGTTGGTGCTTATTGGTACGCATTTAAAAAATATCCAAATGAAGAATATTATTTTTTTATGCATGACTCTATGATAGTCAAAGATAATCTTGATTATTTAAAAGAAAATGATTTAACCATACTTTGCCATTTTAATAGATTAATAACTTATTTTAATTTTTGGGGAAATAGAATAAGTTCAGAATCTGAATATGATTATTTTTATGATGGACTTGGATGTTATGGTCCCATATTCTTTTGTAAAAATAAAGTTATGAAAAGAATGTTAGATATGGGGGTTGATAAATTTTTGCCCACAAACAAACAAGAGACTGGATATTGTGAAGGGTGTTATGGATTTTTTCTTGAAGAACAAGGATATAATCTTAAAGAATGTTCTCTCTATGGGGATGTACTTGAAAATGAAAGTTCTACAGGAAGATCTGGAACCTTTCCTTTTAATACATCATGGCAATATCCAATAGAAAAATTTTATGCTTCGCATGTAGATTCAAATAGAGTATAATACAATGTCAAAAGTTTGCTATATTATTTTTGCTCATTCTCTAATTCAAACTGAAAATGATTTAGATGATATGATTAAAAATATTAAATTTTTTAATAAGGATTGTGATTTTGTAATCAATCATCCAAATATGATTCATCCAAAAATTAGAACAAGACATATGCCAGGAGAGCTGGATAGGTCAAATTTTATTTTTGGTGCATTTGAAAAAATTGTAAAAGAATTATCTGACGATGAAATAAATTCTTATGATCATTTTTGTTTAGTATCTGCAAATCAGTATTTTATTAATAGACCAGATTTTGAAGTTGGTGTAAATTATGTTCAATTTTATAATACTGATGATTGGAGCAATTTTTATGATGGTTATAACTACAAAACTGACTATGTAGGATTTCCATTACAGCAACCATATGGAAGGTGGGATCCCAAAGACCTGTATAAGGTGTATAATTTAAACACTCCTATGGCATCTAATTGGGAGTGTATAGTATTAACAAAAGAGTCTATGCTTTTGTGTAAAGAAAATATAGACTCTTGTGTTAATCAATATCCAAATCAAGATATGATTAGTTTATTTCCTGGGTACATGGCTTTAATGTCTGGTCAAAGATGGGAATTTCCAAAACATTTTGGAACTTATGACCCATCAAATAAACAAAGAAATCATACTTTATTTTTACAACAAGTTGACGAAAAATATAAAGAGGGGTATTATAGTATTAAAAGGGTAAATTACGATTTAAACTGTCCAATTAAAGAATACATTAGAAACAGGTACATGAAATGATTACAATTAATTATCTTACTCATCATAGAAATAAAGTGTTTTGGGATATTTCAAAATACTTTTTTGATAAAGTAAAGGAAGAAAATAAATCCAAAATTAGAATCAATATTTTATCTACAAATAATATTGAGTTTGAATTGCCAAATGGAATTGAAACTAATGTAATTTCATTTGAAGATAATGACTTAAATTATATTTCTAAAATTAGATATTCTATTTCTCAAGATACTGAATATTCAGTAAAACTTGATGAAGATTGTTTTATCAATAATCATATTTGGGATTATATGATTGAGAATGTTTCTATTTTGGAAGATGAAAATAATTTAGCTATTGCACCAATACTTTCAAATAATATTCCACTTGTAGATAATTTTATAGAAAATTTTATTATTGATTCTGAAGTTAAAGGTAAAATTTATAAAAACTTTTTAAATCAAAATATGCCCAACGGTTTATGGGGTGTTGATTACTCCCCTCTAAATGATTATACAATTAATGCAGATAGTTGGATTCCTGCAAATTTTTATGATGGTGTTAGTAAATTAAATCATTTTTATAAAGGCATTCATCCTATTAGAATTTGTGCTAATGCTCAATTAATATTAAACAAATATATCTTAGACAATTTTAATAAATTAATTGAAAAGAATAATTATTCTCTTCAAGAGTTTTCTTGCCCATATTATACTAATAGTATATTTTTAATTAAGACTCAAGAATGGATAAACATACTTGGAACCCAAGCTTTTGATGCATTTGATGAGGTTCAATTTAATACTTACAAAAATACGTTTAATAAAAAATTATTTTTTGTAGAGAATGGATTTGCAATTCACCCAACTTATAATACCATTCATAATATAAATCATAATGTTTGGGGTATAGGTCTTCCTGATGGTAAAGGATATGAATTAGATTTTACTTTTGATGTTGCTAAAAAACTTGGACTATGAAGAAAAAAATTAATTTAGTTGGTAACTCTTTTACTCATCTTACTGGAGGAAATAAAGGATATTCTGTAGCAGGAAAGGAATCAAAATATATTGAATGGGTTCAAGATGGAACAGGTGATGGAACAGTCTATGTAGATAATGAAATTCAAAAAGCATTTAATGATGGAGTTACTGGGATAAAATATGCTTGGTTTTTAGAATCAAAATATGTTACTCCACAGATAGTAGAATCTGTTAAACAAAATTATAAAGACTATTTAAATATTTTTGATTTAATATTTACTCACAACCAAGAACTTCTTTCTCTTGATCCAAAATTTAAGTGGTGTCCCGCTCAAGGATTTTGGATTAAAGAACCTAAGGTTTATGAAAAGACTAAAATGATTTCTATGATTTCATCTAATAAATCTTTTACAGAAGGTCAAATTAATAGACTTAAATGGGTTGAAATGTTAAGAGGTCAAGTTGATTTATATGGAAGAGGATTTAAAGAAATTGAAGCAAAAGAAGAAGGATTGTGTGATTATATGTTTTCTGTTGTAATTGAAAATGGAATTTATGAATCATACTACACAGAGAAGATTCTTGATTGTTTTGCTACTGGTACTATTCCTGTTTATCTGGGATCTCCTGATATTTCAAAACATTTTAATCAAGATGGAATAATTAATTTGACTGAGGAATTTGACGTTTCTGAAGAAATATACTATAGTAAAATAGATGCTATTAAAGATAATTTAGAAAGAATTAAAGAAATTGAAGTTCTTGAAGATTTTATCTATAAACAATATTTGGAGAACTAAATGACTACATTGGTTTATATTGGTACTAATGAAGGGGATGGATTAGAAGAATATATTAATCTTTATGATAAAGTTTATGGGTTTGAGCCTGACCCAGAAATTTTTAATACATTAAAATCTAGATTTGAAAGTTGCAAACATGCTACGTTTATCAATGCAGCATGTTCAGATAAAGAAGGAGTTCAAACTCTTTATGTAACTGAAAATAGACACTCTACTTCTTTGTCAGAATTGTCTGAATTTTCTTTGAGTAGAGGATTTTCTGGAGGTAAAGCATCATTTAAAACTTTTGATGTTAATACTATCAATCTTAATAACTTTTTTCAAGAAAATAATATTGATCATATTGATACTTTAATTACTGATTGTCAAGGAAGTGACCTTTCAATTCTTAAAACAATTAGTTCTTTTATTGATGAGAAAAAAATTAGTGAAATTTTTTGTGAAACTCATGCAAATAGTATAGAACTTTATGAAAGTCTTTATAATCAATATGATGGATTTAAAGAACTTCTTTGTGATAATTATGAAGTAAAAGATTTTTATCTTGATGGAAAAGTAATGTCAAAAGATAGTGAACCTTTTGTTGAATGGGACACTCATTGGATTCTGAAAGATGATATCATTTAATCAATTAGGAAATTTAGGAAGATTAGGTAATCAAATGTTTCAGTATGCCTCTTTAAGAGGTATTGCTGCGAATAGAGGATTTGATTTTTGTATTCCTCCAGAACATGTGTTTGGAGAAATTGATCCAAATGTAAAAAATTGCAAGACAAACATTTATACTACTTTTAATTTGAGTAAGTATAATAAAGTTAATAGACCAATTCTTTATGAAAGAATTGAAGAATCTGGATATCATTTTGATGAAAACATTTTTAACAATTGTCCAGATAATGTAGATCTTTATGGTTACTTTCAATCTGAGAAATACTTCAAACATATTGAAGAAGACATTAGAAAAGATTTTACTTTTGAATCTTATGTAATAGATACATGTAAAGATTTTATAGAAACTACTATTAATAGTAAAGAAATAATTTCACTGCATATTAGACGTGGTGATTATTTAAATTTACAAGATTTTCATCCAACTCCTTCTATTGAATATTATGAAAAGGCATTAGATAAATTTCCAAATATTCCTGTTATTATTTTTTCAGATGATATTGAATGGGCAACTAAACAACACTTATTTGATGAAGATAGATTTTATATTTCAGAAGCAAACCTTGCTGAGTATGATATGTGCCTTATGAGTATGTGTAATTATCATATTATTGCTAATAGTTCATTTAGTTGGTGGGGAGCTTGGTTATCACAAAGTAAAAATGTGATTGCTCCTAAAGATTGGTTTGGACCTTCACTTTCTCAACATGATACTTCAGATCTTTATTGTAATGGATGGGAGATTATCTAATGTTAAATGATTATTTTGATAGAATTTTTTGTATTAATTTAGATTCAAGACCAGATAGATGGGAAAGTGCACAAGAAGAATTTCATAAAATTGAAATTGATGTAGAAAGAATTCCTGGAATTAATGGTTCAAAAATGAACTTAGATTTTCCTCCAGAAATTAAAGAGGGTGCAGTTGGATGTGCACTGTCCCAACTGTTTACACTTAAATTAGCAAAACATTATGAGTTAGATAATTTTCTTCTTTTAGAAGATGACATTGAGTTTGATTCAAATATTAATGAAAAATTTAAAGACATTTATTTAAATCAAGTTCCTGATGATTGGGATATGTTATATCTTGGTGGTCAGCATTATCATGGGATGAATATTCAACAAGTAACAGAAAATGTTTTTAAATGTGAGTACACATTATGTGCACATTCTGTAGCATTTAAACACACTGTATTTGATAGATTTATTGATAAAGTAGTAGACATTACAAAACCATGTGACACCCATTATGCACAATCTCATAAAGAAATTAATGCATATGTAATAGTTCCACATTTAACTTGGCAGAAAAATAGTTATTCTGATATTGAAAAATTTAATGTTGATTATACGTTCTTAAAAAACCATAGATACCCACAGTGGGGGAAACCATGACTGACACATCTACAATAAAAAAGAAACTTAAGGGAATTGGTCCTATACTATGGATCAATCTTGACACTGAATCAAATAGACAGGATCATATGAATGGTCTATTTGATTTTTATGAAATACCTAATACAAGAATTTCTGCTATTGATGCTAGGGGAAATAATGATGTAAGTGATCTCTTGGTTGGCAAGTTTCCAGAACTTATTACTCAAGGTGAACTTGGATGCACAATATCGCATCTAAAGGCAATTAAATATTTTTATTATGAAACTGAATTAGATTATATTATTATTGTGGAGGATGACATTGTATTTGACACAGTACCTTACTGGCCATTTACTTGGAATGGATTTATGTCTCGTGTTCCATATGACTGGGATGTATTACAGTGTGCCATTACTAGCACTAAAAATCTAAGAACAAACTTACATCCTAGATTAATTAATGATTTTTGTGCAGCATTTTATGTCATTACAAGACATCATGCAGAAAAAATTCTTAAACATCATACAAGAGGAGATAAGTATAGACTAGACCAAAATCTTAAACCAAGAGCTACATCTGAAGAAATTATCTATAATACTGGAAGAACTTATTCTATTCCTTTGTTTACTTATAGATATGATTTTGAATCTGGTATTCATCAAGATCATATTGAAGTTTTTCATAAACAAAATGTAGAAGGAGTTATGAATTTTTGGAAAAATAGACCTCCAGAACTTGGAACTAAAGAATTTCTTGATTATGATTTCTATGGATTCTGGGAACCTCTGATAGGTTGACAGCAAATCCACCCCATGCTATGATAAATAAGTTCTTGAGATTACTGAAAAATCTCTATTAACATTTCACATTAAAAAATTTTTATGTTTATTCGTTCTTTAATTGCTGGTACTGTTGCTTTGACTTCAGTTGTTCCTGCATTTGCTGCTCCTGCATCCTTATCAGATGTACAACCAACTGACTGGGCATACTCAGCAATCCAAAACCTCAATACTCGTTATGGATGTCTTGTTGGTTATCCTAACGGCACTCTCAAGCCTGCTGCTGATGCAACTCGCAGTGAAGTATTTGCTCTGACAAATCACTGCCTGGATAACATCACTCAATTTTACACACAAGCAGACGCACAACTTGCTGCATCTCTTCGTGCTCAAATTGGTGCCACCAATAAGCGTGTAAGCACACTAGAAGTTGCTTCTGTAACTGCGACACAACGTCGTAATCTAGGTGTTGGTAACTATGGTGGTATTGCTTTTGCTGGCAATGCTGCTAACTATCCAGGTGTAACACCATTGAGCAATCGTGTATATGAGTCAGGTGTAACACTTCAAGGTCGTCTGAGGGCAGTAGAACTGGGTAATCAGTATGCTGTATCTGCTCGTCCTTATGTAACCTTTACTTCTACACCTAACTATGTAAGTGGTGGTGTATTTGGTGGTGGTCTTGCTACTCTTGATATTCCTCTCTCACGCAGGACTCTTGCTGATGGAACTAAAGTATCTGCTGCTAACCTCTATGTTGGTGCTGGTGGTCAGGTGGGTGGCAATCAGAGTGCTGGTGTCGGTGTTGTAGGTGCTGAAGTATCAGTAGCAAAAAACATCGTATTGTTTGCTGATGCCAAAATCCCCTTTGCCGAAACTGGTGCCGAAACCTTTGGTTCTACCAAAGTTGGTAAAGTCACTTATAACTACGGCAGTGGTCAAGGTTACAATGTAACTGGAACTGTTGGTGTAGGCATCAAGTTCTAATTTTGGT
>OFSF01000196.1_pt1 | contig 25199 bp, 28 predicted proteins | sample 1543271 | NCBI WGS metagenome assembly OFSF01 (sample SAMN07774227, study PRJEB24372) | wastewater metagenome | isolation source: Exp Tend VB 100WW | collected 2016-02
CGGATCGTCCAGACACAGGTGCAGGGCCATCAGGCCGAGGCTCTGCGCGCCGTGGCCCGCCCGGGCGACATCCGCATGATCTCGTCGGTGACCTGCATCTTCTGCACCAAGGCGCGGCAGTACATGACCGAGCACCGCATTCCGTTCGAGGAATGCCTGATCGAGCGCGATCCGGTGTGCCTGGCCGACTACAAGCGTCTGGGGGCTTCCGGCACCCCGACGCTGCTGGTGCGCGGCCAGCGCCACCTCGGTTTCGACCCGCAACGGGTCGCGGCGACGCTGGGCGACTGAGCGGGCGTCCGGCGGCTCAGATCGCCGGATCGCCGTGGCGGCGGCGCAGCGCGTCGACCTGCGCCAGCAGTTCGGGACTGAGTTGCACGTCCCACGCCGCCACATCCTCTTCAAGCTGCGCCACGCTGGTCACGCCGATGATCGTGCTCGCCACCGACCAGCGCCGGTAGCAGAAGGCCAGCGCGAGCTGCGTCGGCGTCAGGCCGTGTTCGCGGGCCAGCGCGTTGTAGGCACGGGCGGCCTCCAGCGCTTCCGGGCGGGCCCAGCGCTGCTTCTTCATGCTCGCGAACAGCGCCAGCCGACCGGGCCTGTCCGTCTCGTCATGGAGGCCCACCACGTCGTACTTGCCCGTCAGCAGCCCGAAGCCCAGCGGCGAGTAGGCCAGCAGCGACACGTCGTGCCGGTGCATCGCCTCGTCCAGCCCGTTGTCGGGCACGCGGTTGACGAGGCAGTAGGCGTTCTGCACCGTGGCCACGCGCGGCAAGCCTGCACGTTCGGCCACGTGGATGAATTCGCACACCCCATACGGCGTCTCGTTGGACAGCCCGACGGCACGCACCTTGCCGTCGCGCACCAGCCGCTGCAGCGCTTCGAGCTGGGCCTCGACCGTGCTGCAGGGCTGGTCACGGCGGGTCGGGTCGTAGTAGGTCGCACCGAACGCCGGCACGGCGCGCACCGGCCAGTGGATCTGGTACAGGTCGATCACGTCGGTCTGCAGGCGGCGCAGGCTGCCCTCGCAGGCGGCGACGATGTCGTCGGGGGTCAGATCAGCGCTGCCGCCGCGGATCCACGGCATGCCGCGCGACGGGCCCGCCACCTTGGTCGCCAGCGTCACCTTCTGGCGCGCCTCGGGCCGACTGGCGAACCAGTTGCCCAGGATGATTTCGGTCTTGTTGTAGGTTTCCGGGCGCGGCGGCACGGCGTACATCTCGGCAGTGTCGAGGAAGTCGATGCCGAGTTCGAGCGCACGGTCGAGGATGGCGAAGGCGCCGGCCTCATCGACCTGTTCGCCGAAGGTCATCGTGCCGAGGCAGATCGGGCTGACGCGCAGGTCGCTGCGGCCGAGGGTGACGGATTGCATGCGGTGTGTCTCCGGTGGCGACTGAATTGATCGGCTATCTTAGGGGGATGAACCGATCTGCGCTGCGCACCGACCTCCTCATGCTCCTCACCGCCGCCATCTGGGGCTCGACCTTCGTCGCGCAGCAGATGGGCATGGACACCGTGGGCCCGTTCACCTACACCGGCGCCCGGATGCTGCTCGGCGCGGCGCTGGTCGCACCCCTGTGGTGGTGGCGCGGCGGGCCGTTCGCGTCGGTGCCGCTGGTGCCGAGCCAGGGCGTGCTGGGGGCGGGGGCGCTGCTGGGCCTCGTGCTGTTCATCGCGATCAACCTGCAGCAGGTCGGCCTGCTGGGCACCTCGGTCAGCAACGCCGGCTTCATCACCGGGCTCTATGTCGTGCTGGTGCCGGTGCTGATGCGGCTGGGCGGGGCCGCGGTCTCGCGGCAGGTGTGGGTCGCCGTCACGGTGGCCACGCTGGGCATGTACCTGCTGAGCGTGAAGGCCGACGCCACCATCGCCCCCGGCGACTGGCTGCAGCTCGGCGGCGCGCTGATGTGGGCGGTGCACATGCTGCTGGTCGGTCACCTGGCGCGGCGGCATGACCCGCTCCGGCTGTCGGTGCTGCAGTACCTGGTGGCGGGCGTGCTGTCGATGCTGGTGGCGCTCAACCGGGAGACGATCACGCTCGACGGCGTGCTGCAGGCCAGCGGCGCCATCGCCTGGGGCGGCATCCTGTCGATCGGCGTGGCCTACACGCTGCAGGTCATCGCGCAGCGCGACGCCCTGGCCTCGCATGCCGCCGTGATCTACAGCAGCGAGGGGCTGTTCTCGGCCATCGGCGGCTGGGTGATGCTGAACGAGCAGCTCGCGCTGCGCGGCTGGCTGGGGGCGCTGCTGATCTGTGCGGCCATGGTGCTGGCGCAATGGCAGCCCGCCGAGCCCAAGGCAAAATGACCGGATGCTCCCCACCTTCTCCCACCCCGACGCGCTGACCGGCCCCGAGAGCGCCCAGGCCGCCGACCACCTGCGCGCCCAGGGTTTCGCGCGCCTGTCACCCGACGCTCTGGCCGTGGCGACCGGCGTCCCGCTCGACGCGCTGCACGGCCTCGACCCGTTCTGGCACGACCTGCCGCCCGACCAGCACCTCAAGGACGGCGGCCGCTACCGCCGTCGCCGCCACGGCAGCTTCGTGCAGGACACCCGCGCCGGCACACTGGCCGCCGTGCCGCACCGCCCGCACTGGCAACCCACCACTTACAACGCCCTGCACGGCGGCATGCTGCGCGACTTCGCGCCGCTCGCCCCGGCGATGGCCGCGTCACCCGCCTTCCTCGCCGTCGTGCAGCACCTGGGCACAGTCTTCGCCGCCGCCGCGCACGACACGCCCAGCGAACCGCGCTTCGACGGCCGCTGGTTCATCGAAGCCCACCCCTTCCGCATCGACACGACCGGCGGTGTCGGCCGCCCCACCCCGGAAGGCGCGCACCGCGATGGCGTCAACTTCGTCGCCGTGCTGCTGGTGGCGCGAGAAGGCGTGCTCGGGGGCGAGACGCGGGTCTTCCAGGCGGACGGCCCGCTCGGCGTGCGCTTCACGCTGGACCAGCCGTGGAGCGCGCTGCTGATCGACGATCCGCGCGTGGTCCATGAAAGCACGCCGATCCAGCCGGATGGCGGCGCCGGCTGGCGCGACACGCTGGTGCTGACCTATCGCGCCGGTGACTTCCAGGATCCGCCCCGCGCCCTACAGTCCGCGGCATGACGACGTCCGACACGCTCCACACGCCCTACTCCCCGCGCCGCCGCGCCCGGTCGCTGTTCGTGCCGATCCGCGGCCTGCGCTACCACGTGATGGCCTGGGGCGACCCGTCGATGGTCACGCCCGAAGCGCCGCCGCTGGTGCTGGTGCATGGCTGGATGGACGTGGGCGCGTCGTTCCAGTTCGTCGTCGATGCGCTCGACAGGCTCGGCGCGGCCGGCGGCCCGCCGCGGTACATCATCGCACCGGACTGGCGTGGCTTCGGCCTGAGCGAAAGCGCCCCGTCGGGCGGCGCGACCGACACCTTCTGGTTCCCGGACTACCTCGGCGATCTGGACGCGCTGCTGCGGTCACCCGGACTGGGTCTGCAGCACGAACCGGCGGTCGATCTGGTTGGCCACAGCATGGGCGGCAACGTCGTGATGCTGTACGCCGGCATCCGCCCGGAGCGCATCCGCCGGCTCGTCAACCTCGAAGGCTTCGGCCTGCCGCAGAACCACCCCGCACAGGCACCGCGCCGCTACGCCCAGTGGCTCGACCAGCTGCGCGAGCCCGCCGAGCTGCGCGACTACGACAGCCTGGACGCCGTGGCCAGCCGTCTGCGCAAGAACAACCCGCGCCTGCGCAGCGACTTCGCGGACTGGCTGGCGCCGCACTGGTCGCGTCGCAACGCCGCCGGCCGCTGGGAAATCCTCGGCGATCCGGCGCACAAGCAGGTCAACCCGCAGCTCTACCGCAAGGAGGAGGTGCTGGCCTGCTGGGCGAAGATCACGGCGCCGGTGCTGTGGGTCGAAGGCGACGAGACGGACGTGACGAAATGGTGGGGCGACCGCTTCCCGCGGGCGGACTTCGAGTCGCGGCTGGAGGTCGTGCCCGCGCTGAAGCGGCACCTGCTCAGCCCCTGCGGCCACATGCTGCACCACGACCAGCCCGAAGCACTCGCCGCCCGTCTGGCCGAGCACCTCGGTTACACCGGCTGAACAGCCATCCCCCTGCGTTTACGCGGGGGCGTCCATGCCAAAATCGCGCCTTTCGCGTGCCGACGCCTTCGGCACGCCGCAGACAGCATCGAGCGACCCATGGACATCGAACGCATCAACGCCATTGGCAACACCCTGGCCGACCTCAGCGAGCGCACGAACGCGCTAAGGGGGTATCTTTGACTACGAACGCAAAGGCCTGAGACTGGAAGAAGTCAACGCCGCGCTGGAGAACCCCGCGGTGTGGAACGACCCGAAGCGCGCCCAGGAACTGGGCAAGGAAAAGCGCACGCTGGAGACCGTCGTCGGCACGATCGACCACCTCACCGGCCAGATCTCCGACAACACCGAACTCTTCGAGATGACGCGGGACGAGGAAGACTTCGACTCGCTGGCGACCATCGAGACCGAAGCCGCCGCGCTGCGCGACATCGTCGAGAAGCTCGAATTCCGCCGCATGTTCTCGAACCCGGCCGACCCGCTGAACTGCTTCGTGGACATCCAGGCGGGCGCAGGTGGCACGGAAGCGTGTGACTGGGCGTCGATGCTGCTGCGCCAGTACCTGAAGTACGCCGAGCGCAAGGGCTTCACCGCCACGGTCGAAGACATCACCGAAGGCGACACGGCCGGCATCAAGAGCGCCACCATCAAGGTCGAGGGCGACTACGCCTTCGGCCACCTGCGCACCGAGACCGGCGTGCACCGCCTGGTGCGCAAGTCGCCGTTCGACTCGTCCGGCGGTCGGCACACCTCGTTCGCCTCGCTGTTCGTCTATCCGGAAGTCGATGACTCGATCGAGATCGACATCAACCCGTCGGACGTGCGCACGGACACCTTCCGGGCCTCGGGCGCGGGCGGTCAGCACATCAACAAGACCGACTCGGCGGTGCGGCTGACGCACATCCCGACCGGCATCGTCGTGCAGTGCCAGGACGGCCGCAGCCAGCACAGCAACCGGGACGTGGCGTGGAAGCGCCTGCGCTCGCGGCTGTACGACCACGAGATGCGCAAGCGCATGGAAGAGCAGCAGAAGCTGGAAGACACCAAGACCGACGTGGGTTGGGGCCACCAGATCCGCAGCTATGTGCTGGACAACAGCCGCATCAAGGATCTGCGCACCAACGTGGAAATCTCGGCGACGCAGAAGGTGCTGGATGGGGATCTGGATGCGTTCATCGAGGCCAGCCTGAAACAGGGGCTGTGAACGATCCTGATTCACCAAGCTTAGCCACAAGCCCAAAAACGGAACATCCACCATGTTTCTCAAATCCGCTCATGTCCAGCATTTCAAGAGCCTAGATGACATTCGGGTCGATTTCTCACATCCCATCACGGTAATCGTGGGCCGCAATGCTGCGGGGAAAACCAATCTGGTGGATGCTCTGTGTTTTGCCAGTGAAACTGTGCAGGAAGTGGCTTCAAGGAAAGTCAAGTCGATCATCAAACGGGGTGGCATCGAGCGGATCCGACAGAAAGGTCTATCCTCCTCTGAAAACCACCCCATCAAGATCCAGCTGGAATTCTCGGCGGATGCCGAAAAAAGCCTCGACACGACGGCGACCATCGAAGTTAACGTGTCGCCCGCTGGCACCGGCGCCAGCAAGATAGAAGTGACCTCCAGTGAAGACGATGAAGGATCCCGAGAACGTTGGGTGGCCGGCTGGCGCCACGCCAACATCTATCCCAACACGCTAAGGCAACTCTCTTCCCCTCACCTGCCGGAAGACCGATTTCTATTGCTGGAAGATGGGTCGAATTGGGCATCGGTGGTCCAGGACATGCGCACGACCGATACGGGTCGGGCTGCGATGGAGGACATCATCGAAACGATGAGATTGGCTGTTCCTGGTTTTTTGGATATCCAGGTCGAGCCCGTGAACAACTACCTGGTACCCCATTTCATCTTTGAGACCTCCGGGGAAGAGGTCAAATTCGATCCGCAGCAACTTTCGGATGGAACACTTCGCTTGTTCGCCCTGTTGTTGTCGATCCACCAGCAGTGGGCACCCGATTGGCAGACGGACGGCCAACTGCAAGCGCCAGAACTCATCTTGATTGACGAACCCGAAAACACGATCTATCCCGGCGCGATGGGAATTCTGGTGGACGCCATCAGAGAAGCTTCGGAAACCACGCAATTCATCATCACGACCCATAGCCCAGATTTTGTCAGGCATTTCAAGCCTGAAGAAATTCGGATCGCGACCAGCGTGGCTGGGCGAACACAGTTCTCTCGCATCAACCGTCAACAGACGGAGTCAATCAAGGAGCATTTATTGACCATTGATGAATTCATGCGTGCCGAAGGTCTGCAACCAGAATTGACCAATACACCATGAAGCGAATTCTGCCCATCGTGGAGGGCGAGGGCGACTTGCTGGCGGTACCCGCCCTGATTCGCCGCGTCGCAGAAGCGCATGGCATCTACGATCTCGAACTGCTGCAACCGCACAAGCGCGGCGAATTGCCAGCCGTGCGGCGCCATTTCGATGCCTACTTGGTTGCCGCGCTCAAATACGAAGCGCCCATCCTGTGGGTCATGGACTACGACTGCGACCAGTGCCTTGCAGTCGAGACAGATCTGGCCGATTTACGGCAACGTGCCCAGGCCACCTATACGCGACAGCCGGTCGAGTTTTCATTGATGGTCAAGGAATTCGAGTCGCTGTTTCTGTGCGACCACGAATCCACTTGCCGGTCGTTTCCCGACATCCCCGCGAACACCACTTGGCCAACGGATGCAGAAGCCGTGCGCGGCGCCAAGGAATTGATTTCCAAGGCCCGCCCAAAAGGACTGGCGTACAGGGAAACGAAACATCAGGTGAAACTGGTTCACCAACTCGACCTGGATCGCCTCCGGGAACGCTCGCCCTCTTTTCAACGCTTCGAGCAAGCCGTGTTGCGTCTGCTCGAAGTAGCCGAGACACCATGAATTCACCCCTCGCCGCACTGCTGTTCGACATGGACGGCACCCTGATCGACAGCATGCCGCTGCACGAGCGTTCCTGGGCGCTCTGGCACGCCGAGATGGCGCTGCCCTATGACGAAGCGGGCTTCTTCGCGGCCACGGCGGGGCGCACGAACCTCGAGATCCTGCGCGACCTGTTTCCGCAGGAATCCGAGGAAGCCCTGCAGGCGATGGCCGCGCGCAAGGAAGCGCTCTACCGCGAGATCGCCGAGCGCGAGCTGACGCTGATCGCGGGCGCGCGCGAGGTGATCGCTCAGGGGCGAGACCGCGGGCTGAAGATCGCGATCTGCACCGCCGCGCCGCCCGAGAACATCGCCATCGCCTTCGCCCGCTTCGGCCTGGGCGCGCTGGTCGACACCGTCACCAGCCCCGCCGACGGCCTGCGCGGCAAGCCGCACCCGGACATCTTCCTGGAAGCAGCCCGCCGCATGGGGGTGGACCCTGCGCAGTGCCTCGTCTTCGAGGACGCGCCGCTGGGCATCGAGGCCGCGCGCAACGGCGGCATGGCGGCGGTCGTGCTGACCACTACGCTGCCGGCGGAAGCCTTCGCGGGCTACGACAACGTGCTCCAGTCGATCGCCGATTTCACCGATTACACCCTGCCGCCCAGCCTGGGCTGATCCGTGCAGTTGACCCACTGACAACAAGAGACAAGCCATGCGTGAAGGTACCGTCACCCTGACACGGCGCGAGGACTATGTCGCGCCGAGCCACTGGATCCGCTCGGTCGACCTGACCTTCGAGCTGGAGCCGGCCAAGACGCTGGTCATCAGCCGGATGCAGGTCGAGCCCAACGCCGACCGCCCCGGCGAGCCGCTGCGCCTGGACGGCGAGGACATCACGCTGACCCGCGTGCTGGTCAACGGCAACAGCGTGTCCTTCCACTTCGACGCGGGCCAGCTGGTGCTGGAGAAGCTGCCGGCCGAACCCTTCGCGCTGGAGATCCGCAACACCTGCGCACCAGGCAAGAACACCCAGCTCTCGGGGCTCTACACCTCGGGGGGCGGTTTCTTCACGCAATGCGAGGCGCAGGGTTTCCGCCGCATCACCTACTTCGCCGACCGGCCGGACGTGATGGCCGTCTTCACGGTGACGCTGCGCGCGGACGCCAAGCTCTACCCGATGCTGCTGTCCAACGGCAATCTGGTCGACTCCGGCGAGCTGCCCAAGGGCCGCCACTACGCCGTCTGGAGCGATCCGCACCCGAAGCCGAGCTACCTGTTCGCGCTGGTGGCCGCTGATCTGGTCTGCCGCGAGCAGAAGATCCGCACCCGCTCGGGCCAGGACCACACGCTGCAGGTCTATGTCCGCGCCGGTGACCTCGACAAGACCGAACACGCGATGAACTCGCTGATCGCGTCGATCGCTTGGGACGAGGCGCGGTTCGGGCTGAAGCTGGATCTGGAGCGTTTCATGATCGTCGCCGTCAGCGACTTCAACATGGGCGCGATGGAGAACAAGGGCCTGAACATCTTCAACACGAAGTTCGTGCTGGCCAGCCCTGCCACCGCCACCGACATCGACTTCGGCAACGTCGAGAGCGTCGTCGGCCACGAATACTTCCACAACTGGACCGGCAACCGCATCACCTGCCGCGACTGGTTCCAGCTGAGCCTGAAGGAAGGGCTGACCGTCTACCGCGACCAGGAGTTCAGCCAGGACATGGCGGGCGTGGCCTCGGCGCGCGCGGTCAAGCGCATCGAGGACGTGCGCCAGCTGCGCCAGAGCCAGTACCCGGAAGACGCCGGCCCGATGGCGCACCCGGTGCGGCCCGACCAGTACCAGGCGATCGACAATTTCTACACCGCCACCGTCTACGACAAGGGCGCCGAGGTCGTGCGCATGATGGCCACGCTGGTCGGTCGCGCCGGGTTCCGCAAGGGCATGGACCTGTACTTCACGCGCCATGACGGCCAGGCCGTGACCTGCGACGATTTCGCGCAGGCCATCGCCGACGCCAACCACGGCAGCGCACTCGCCGAGCGACTGGACACGTTCAAGCACTGGTACGCCCAAGCCGGCACGCCGCGCCTGAAGGCCGAAGGCAGCTTCGACGCCGACACCGGCCGCTACACGCTGACGCTGAGCCAGCACACGCCCGCCACGCCGGGGCAGCCGCTCAAGCAGCCGTTCGTGATCCCGGTGGCGATGGGCTTGCTCGACACGGCGGGTCAGCCGATCGCGGGCACCGACCGCGTGCTGGTGCTGGACAGCGCGTCGCAGTCGTGGACCTTCGACGGGCTGTCCGCCGCGCCCGTGCCGTCGCTGCTGCGCGGCTTCTCCGCGCCGGTGATCCTGGAATGGGACGCGAGCGAAGCCGAGCTGTTCACGCTGCTCGGCCACGACACGGACGCCTTCAACCGCTGGGAGGCTGGTCAGCGGCTGGCGGTGCAGCGGCTGCTGGCGGCGGTGCGCGCGAGTAGCGAGCTGGTGCTGGACGAAGGCTACCGCTCGGCGATGCGCACGGTGCTGAACGACGGCGCGCTCGACGCAGCGTTCAAGGAACTCGTGCTGACGCTGCCCAGCGAGGGCTATCTGGCCGAGCGCATGGCCGAAACCGGCGAGCCGATCGATCCGCAGAAAATCCACGTCGCCCGCGAGTCGATGCGCGCCCAGCTCGCCCGCGGCCTGCACGCCGACTGGGTCACCGCCTGGGAACAGAACAGCCAGACCGGCGGCTACCGGCCGGACCCGGTGTCGTGCGGTCGGCGTGCGCTGGCCAATCTGGCGCTGAACATGCTCGTGCTCGACGGCGTGGCCCAAGGTGAGCCGCTGTGGCAAGGCAAGGCGCTGCAGCGCTTCAAGGACGCCGGCAACATGACCGACCGCCTCGGCGCCCTGACCGCGCTGGTCCATGGTCGCTCGCAGCTGGCCGCCGCGGCGCTGGAGAAGTTTCACGCCGGTTTCAGCGGCGAGGCGCTGGTCATCGACAAGTGGTTCGCACTGCAGGCGACCGCACCTGAGCACGACGGCCAGGTCTTCGAGCAGATCAAGGCGCTGGCCCGCCACCCCGACTACTCGCTGCGCAACCCCAACCGCGCGCGCAGCCTGCTGCTGACCTTGACGCAACTCAACCCCGGCGCATTCCACCGGGCGGATGCCGCGGGCTATGCGTTCTGGGCCGACAAGGTGCAGGAAGTGGACGGGTTCAACCCGCAGCTCGCCTCGCGCATGGCCCGCGCACTCGACCGCTGGCGTGCGCTGGCCGAGCCGTTCCGCAGCCACGCGCGCGCGGCGATCGAGCGGATTGCCGCGAAGGCGGACTTGTCCGGCGATACGCGCGAAATCGTCACGCGGGCGTTGGCTGACTGAAATCTGGAGAAGTTAGGATCGGGCCATCCCCTGAAACTCTCTTGTAACTCCCGATCCGGCTGCCAGGCCGGCACAGCTTCATGACCAAACGCATCAGCCTCACCCAGTACCTCGTCGAGCAGCAGCGCGAGCACGGCCACATCCCCGGCCAGCTCCGCCTGCTGATCGAAGTCGTCGCCCGCGCCTGCAAGCGCATCGCGATCGCCGTCAACAAGGGCGCGCTCGGCGAAGTCCTCGGCTCGGCCGGCAGCGAGAACGTGCAGGGCGAAGTCCAGAAGAAGCTCGACATCATCTCCAACGAGGTGCTGATCGAGGCCAACGAGTGGGGCGGCCACCTCGCGGCGATGGCGTCCGAAGAAATGGACGACATCCACGTCGTGCCGAACCGCTACCCGCAGGGCGAGTACATGCTGCTGTTCGACCCGCTCGACGGCTCCAGCAACATCGACGTGAACGTCTCGATCGGCACCATCTTCTCGGTGCTGCGCAAGGTCGGCCACAACCGCGGCGTGAGCGAAGAGGATTTCCTGCAGCCGGGCAAGTTCCAGGCGGCGGCCGGCTACTGCGTCTACGGCCCGCAGACGACGCTGGTGCTGACGGTCGGTGACGGCGTCGCGATGTTCACGCTCGACCGCGAGACCGGCTCGTGGGTGCTGACCAGCGAGCATGTGCAGATCCCGGCGGACACCAAGGAGTTCGCGATCAACATGTCGAACATGCGCCACTGGGCCCCGCCGGTGAAGCGCTACATCGACGAATGCCTGGCCGGCAAGGAAGGCCCGCGCGGCAAGGACTTCAACATGCGCTGGGTGGCCTCGATGGTCGCCGACGTGCACCGCATCCTGACCCGCGGCGGCGTGTTCCTCTACCCCTGGGACCAGCGCGAGCCGACCAAGCCCGGCAAGCTGCGCCTGATGTATGAAGCCAATCCGATGGCTTTCCTGGTCGAGCAGGCGGGCGGCATGGCCACCAACGGCCACCAGCGCATCATGGACCTGACGCCCACCAAGCTGCACGAGCGCGTCAGCGTCATCCTCGGCTCGAAGAACGAAGTCCAGCGCGCGACCGAATACCACCAGGCTGAAACAGCAATGAACACCGAAGGGGCTTCACAAAGCTGATTTTCCTGATCTATAATCTAGGTCTTTCGCCGGTGTAGCTCAGTTGGTAGAGCAGCTCATTCGTAATGAGAAGGTCGGGGGTTCGACTCCTCTCTCCGGCACCAATAAAATCAACGGGTTAGCACTCACAAGGTGCTGACCCGTTGTGCTTTGTGGCGGCGCTGTAGGCCGCCTGTAGGCGCGGTGAACCTGTAGGCGGTCGGCTCGGCACCAGCGCCAGCCCGGACCATCTCGCGCAGCACCTCGGGATGGCCGGTCCACTTCTGGGCATACCCCGCTCGGGGTGCCCTCAACTTGAGGAGCCCCCCCCCACTACGAATGCTTCGTGGTGGGCAAGCCTGAATTGAAATCAGGTCGTCTCGCTTGGCGGGGGGTGCATGTGGCTGGCGCCACCGATCCGCGGGCGGGCCTCACTGCCTCCGCGGGAAGACCGATTGAAAGACTTCCCTCTCTGGTGCATCTGGTCGGCGTCTGCCTGTACTCGCTGCGCTTCGGTGGCTTGATTCCATCCGCTCCGCTGGGTTGCCCAAGGCTCGGAAGGGTTGTGACGCCGGCAAGCCTTTCCCCTGACCCGCAGTGCAGCAGGTCGGGGCTTGCCGGGGTGCCTTGCCCGTAGGACGGGAATGGGCGCTTATCCGGGCGGCACGCCTTCCAGCAGCGTGCAGCGGCTCAGTTCCCGGCACTGGTGCCGGCCATCCCCCGTCTGAGCTTTCGCCTTTGGGTGGCGCTTCGGATGGTGTCCGCTCTGGCGCCTTGAGAACCCCGCAGCCGAGCCGAGCCATTCAGCGTCGGTCACAAGCCAAAGGACCGACACAAAGGGACGTACAGGCGAACGGGGGCAAGCGGCGCCATTGCTGGCGCTGCTCGCGGTTGGTGGTGGGGGGTTGCCCGGTCAGCACCGGGCAGGGGTCACGGCGGTGGCGTAGCGGGCGTCAGATCAGCCAGCAGCGCACGAAACGCAGCGGCGGGCCGGTCGTCGCCGACAGGTCGCACCAGCACCCAGCCAGGAAGGCCAGGAACAGCGGCCACCAGCACCAGCAGGCGCTCGGGGTGGTCCGGGTCGCGGAAGGTGGGCGCGCTCACGGCGTCGATCCCGTGCCCAGCGCGGCCACGGCGGCGCGGGTGGTCGGCTTCAGGAACCACTCTGCAGGGTCGCCAGCGTGCCCCGGCTCGCCGGCCAGCTTCGCGCCGAAGTCAGCGAGCCAGCCAGCGACGGCCAGCAGCTCGCCGACACCGTGAACCGCGTCGGTGTCGGCCAGCTCGCGCAGCATGGCGCGGGCGGTTGCGATGTGCTGCGCCACATCGGCCAGCAGTTGACCGGCCACGGCCAGCCGCTCGGCATCGTCGGCAACATCGGCCAGCAGCTCGGACACATCGGGCAATGCCGCGGCGTCACCAGCCGCGTTCGGGCTGGTCTGGATGATGGTGTCCATGCTCAAGCCCTCCCGGTCGCGGTCAGGCGGTCAGCGGCGATCAGCTCGGCAGTCTTGGCACGCAGATCAGCACGGCGGGCGGCACGGCGGACGGCGTTGCGCTCGGCACGCTGGCGAGCCATGCGCAGGGCGAAGGCGCGGGCGTACTCGGTGACGGGGGCGATGCGGGGGGACGGGTTCACCGGCAGGTGAAGGGTGCGCGATGCGGGCGCAATGAGGGTGTCAGCCATGCGAAGGGCTCCGAAGCAACAGGTCTTGAACCTGCCACCTACGCCGCCAAGCGTGGGGGTGGCAGACCGTGCGGGGTTGGCGGACCGGGCTTCGGGACCGGCAGGGGTCTCCCCCTCCCTGCACGGCCCACCATTGGAACCGTGCGCACAGTGCCCAGAAAGGGCGAAGCCGCGACGGGCGCGGCTACTGCGCCGAAGACTCCGGGCCGCCAAGCCCGCACCGCTGATGTACAGCGGCAGCGCCATCGTACACGATCGGCGTTGACCAGCGCCAGCAGCGCGCCATGCTCCGGTTCGGGAGCATCCCGCCATGGTTCACCGTTGCGCATCCGTGGTTCACGGTTGGATTGGGGGTCAAGTCGTTGATTCCATTGGGGGTCGCGACGGGTGCGTCCGACAGCGTGGCGACGGGTGCGTCGGTTGAAACGACACCCCCCCAGCCGGTTACATGGCGCGCCCTTCGCCGGCCCCGGCTGTTTCATGGGCTTGCACGGTACTTGTGTGTTTCTTTACTAACGATAATTGAACGTTATCGCTAATTGACGGCACTTATCGGCGTTCTACCCTGTAACTCGCTGGCACCGCGTCCCGTAACTCAGGGCAAATCTGTTGCCAGCAAATCTGCTGCCAACGCCAGACCTTGCGGGGGGCTTTCTTTCAAATCTGGTGAGAACCCGGTTTCAGCCAGGAAGGCGGGCGCCCTTCGGTGAGGTGCCCCTTGCAGTCAGACCCCGACCCGGATGCACGCACCATCCAGCGCGTCCGCCAGATGCCGCGCCAGCTCCACGACGCCAGCCGGCAGCACACCGGCCGCCACCAGTCCGTCAAGCCTCTTCACCAGCCGCTCGGCATCGCGCTCGGCCTCGACCAGATCGGCCACCGACGAACCACGCACACCCCGGCGCATGGCCAGGTCTTGAACTTCGATCGCTTTCATCCTCACTCCTTGGAGTCACGCGGCACGACGCCGGCCGCTTCGGCACGCCCGGACCCTTGTCAGAACCCTGCCGTTCCCTTCGGTCCCCAGCAGCGCCAGCACAGCATAAGGTGAACACTGTAGCGGCGCAATTCAAGCACTGATTTAGCACACGTAAGCACACGATTAGAACAAGATCGCAGGCGATAGCGCAACTTTGCCGACCGTGGCAGCATTCGGGGATGCGATACGAATTCACCCTCGACTACCTCGCCCGCGTCATCGCTGGCCCCGGACTCGATCAAGATGCGGATGGGATGCCCGTTCGGCTTGTCGCCCGCGAAGCACCCTTTGGGCCGCACGATGCCGCGCCGGCACTCGACGCCTTCACCTCGCAGGACTTGCGCGTTGACGGCCCCCATGCGCTTCGTGGGCACCTCGGCATCGTGGGCGACGTGAGCGCGCTCCCGAACCCCGGCTTGTTCTCGGCAGGCTCGACCGTAGATGTGGTCGGCGCGGGTCGATTCATCCGTGGCGCCGACCGATTCGACCCGGCCGGACGCTGGCACCCGGCCCCCTGAGTCTTCAGCCCTTCGGCGCGATGCTCGCCGGAAGCAGTTCGGGTCGGCGCAGCGGGTCCGCCAGGAACACACGCGCCTGCTCGGCTTCGAGCTTCAGCGCAGCGACTCGCGCCTGATCTGCTGCGCGGTCGGGTGCGGCGGAATCGGTCAGGCGGCCAATGTCTTCCTCCGCCACGCCGGCTGATCGCAGCTTGGCCAGGCGGTCGTCCGACCGTGCCTTGTCGCGCACCAGCTCAACCGCCAGCGCACGCTCGGCACTCACTGCGCGCTCGATCAAGTCGCGGGCAGCGGCATCGAACTTGAACCGAACTTCGGCATCGCTGGCCAGTTCGGCGGCTACGCAGCGTTGAAAATCCGCCACCGTGCCCGGCATCCCGGCCAGCCGGGCCAGCGCGGTCAGATCGGCGCCGACCATCGCCATCAGGTCACGCGGGTTGAGCTGCGCCACGGCTCGCTGTAGCCCCGCCAGCGCCACGGCGGCAGCTCGGAGCGCGGCAGGGTTATCGACGGCCACGCGCACGGCTTCAACGGCCACTTGGCCAGGGAAGTCGAACGCGATGCCCACCGGCTTGGAACCGCGGCGGCCGATCATGCCGCACCCCCGGCCAGCGCCACCGATCGCGCCATCGCCGCTTCCATCTCGGCGAGCTTCTGGCGTGCGATGTGACGCTCGGATTCGGGCATGGAGTAGCACGCTGCACGCCCCCCCGCCTGAGTCTCGATCGCTCGATCCGCCTCGACCAGCCATCCACAAGCCCGTACCTCGGCAACTCGGGCCGCCAGACGCCAGCCTCGGCCAGCCGCGAGCCATTGACGCTGATCGAGCTTCGCGCCACCAGCCATCTCGACCAGCGCAGTCCGGGCGCCAGTCCCTGCGCTCGGCAGGATTCGAAGGTCACGCATGATCGACCCCCTCGGTCGCGCCAGCAGCGAACCGGCGCAGCTCGGCAGCGGGCCAGCGCAGGCGACGGGTGCGCGGGATGTTTCGCGGCAGGCACTCGGCCGGCAGCACGCCGGTTCGGCGCCACTTCAGCAAAGTCCGTTTCGACACGCCGCACAGCTCTTCGACTTGCTCAGTCGTCAGCACTTCATCCGGGTTTTCGGCCCCGGTTGCCGCTTGATGTTGGTTCATGACTCGATGGTCCAGCGCGCGCGCAACGGCGCGTCGTTGCGTTTTCCGACCGTATCGCCAAGCACCGAGATGAACGCCAGCGGTTCGGCCTCGATGGCGACTCGGACACCCGGCCAAGCGGCGGTTGAGGTCACCGGGTCACCGCGGCGCAGCATCGCCGCAACGATCCGGCGGGCCAGGATGCGACGCTGCGATCTGGTCAGGACGGCTGTCACAGCGCGATCCGCTCCCCGAAATCCAGCACACGCGGCGGCTTCGGTGCGCGCCAGAAGTCGGCGGTCTTGGGTGCGGGTCGGCGGGTCTTCATGGATGGCCTGTAACTGGTCGTGTCTCGGGTTGAGAGGGTACGCAATAAAGGGGGTTCACTTTTTTCGTGGGCATGGGGGTTGCCCGTTTCGACACATTCAGAAACTGAACCCCCATGCCCATCAACCCCCATGCCCAGCGTCTCGCGCTTCCAATCGGCGCCGGCTTCGCGGTTCAGCTTCGCGTCTCGACGGGCAGCGGCGGCGTGCGTCTTGGCGCCTTTGCCCGTGGTCAGCGCCAGCGCGGCCAGGGTCTTCACCGGACGGTCAGGACGCAAGCCCAGCCGGTCGCGCATGTGTGCCAGGAACTCGCGTTTCTGCACCGTGAACCGGCCAGCGCCTGACGTGAGCGTGTTCCCGGCCAGCTTCCCAGCGGCCACGGCCAGCGCGATGACGTGCAGGTGCGGGCGGGACTGGTCGCGGTGGACGACGGCGCTGACGATGTGCTGATACCGGCCAGCCGCCCACGTCAGGCACTCGGACCAGAAGGCGGGCACGTCGGCGCCCTCTGGTGCCTGAATCACCGCCTCCACGCCCATGATGGTGTCGCGGCGGGCCGGGACGATGCCCAGCTCTTCCAGCACGCTGCGCACCAGCTCGGCAGCCACCAGCGGGCACGCAGGACCGCGCAACACCTCATTGGCACCAGTGCGGGCCGGGTCGATCCGGGAGCGGTGGCGGTGGTCATCGTTGCCCGTGCGCAGGTTGTGCGACAGGCAGACCGGCAGCACCTCGCCGGGGTCGGCGGCGCGGGTCACGGTCTTGATGTTCAACACCTTCAGCCGCAGGCGCAGACCGGGTGCCCATGCGTCCGGGTGGTCGGCGTCGGCGGTCATGCGGCACCCTGCAGCAGCAGCCCGCGGGCTTCCAGCACCAGCGCACGGCATGAGGCTTTGCGGTCGTGGAAGGGCACGCCGCGGGCAATCAGCCGCATGTCCAGGCGCTCCACCTTGCCAAGCAATTTCAGGTCTTCGCGGCTCAGGGTGTCGCGGTCCCACTTCGCCGACTCGTTGCCGGTCATGGCGAACCGGATCAACCGGGCCTCGTTGATGAAGACGTGCGGCGCGGTGTCCCTGCCAGCGTCGGCGCGCACCTCCTGCAGCATGTCGGCGACGTTGCAGAAGTCCCGCTTCGTCTCGACCCGTGCGGCCTGCCAGGAAGGGGCGGACTGCATGGCCTTCAGGCGCTGCAGCTCGGCAGTGACGCGGGCGAAGTCCTTGACCATGCGCAGCTTGAAGGCTCGCACCTTGGCGGTGTTGCGCTGATACAGGAACAGCAGTGCGGCCTGTTGTTCGTTCAGCTCGGCAATCTCGCGGGACTGCACGCCGCCAGCGGTGGCAAAGGGTGCGATTTGAAATCTGACCCTTCCGAACTCTTGGAAGTCCGCCAGGTGGTCGCGCACCATCTTGATGACGCTGGCGTGCTGCAGTCCTGCGGCAGCGGCTACCCGCTCGGTCGTGGTGACGGGCTGGCCGTGCTCCACGGTCACGAGGTCGCTGGCGCTGTTGCCCGGTCGTGTCACAATCGCGGCGCCCGTGCCGGGTGCGCCTGCCTTGCCCTCCTGGGCGCGGTGGGCGTTTTTCATTGCGCCACCTCGCCCAGCAGCTTGCGAATTTCGGCCACCGGCCACGCCAACCTGACCCCGATGCGAACCGGCCTTATTGGTCCGTTTTCTCGCATCGCCCACGCCCTGAGCGTTTGCTCCTTGCGCAGCAGGTGCGCAGCAGCCGTCGCGGTATCGACGTGCGATCGCTTCTCCAGTTCGATCGGGATGACTTTCACGCCATCGGCGGACGTCCAAGTCTTGAGGGGTGCGGCGTGCGCTGCGTCAACTTGAGGATGAGGTTGGTTTTGCATGTGTCTGCCGCGTTGTTGTGCGGTGGACACGAACTATTTACCCCCGTTGATCGGCGCTGACCCCCATTTTTCCGGCGCACTTGTTGATAAGGAAATCAGGCGGCGGACACGCTCACCCCTTCACCACGCCATGCGCCAGTTCAGTCGGTGCCCGCTGCACGTTCAGCGGCGTGACCTTCAGGCGCTGCTCAACCTGCCACAGGCTGTATTCGGCCTGCAGCGCCAGCCACAGCCGGGCGTCACCACCGCGGTCCACCCCGAGCCACGCCTGAAGGCGGAGGGCCATGTCGGGCGAGATGACGGCCCGGCCGTTCACCACCCGAGACAGCAACGCACGGGACACGTCCAACTGCTTCGCGGCTTCTGCGATGCTCAGACCCAGAGCCGGCAACACGTCATCCCGCAGCGTCAGGCCAGGGTGCGGCGGGTCGAACATGCGCGCCACCCCCGCACCTCAAGCAGGCTGAACGCTCAGACGCAGGCCGACCGCGTGCAGCACCTTCTGCAGTGTCGCCAGCGTCGGGTTCCCGTTCTCGCCCAGCGAGCGGAACAGCGTCTTTTCGCCCAGCTCGGCGCGGCGGGCCACTTCCGCCATCCCGTGCGCCTTCGCCACCTGCCGCAGTGCCAGCGAGAAGGCGGCCGGGTCTTCCAGCTCCATCACGGCATCGATGTAGGCGGCGGCCTCCTGCGGGTCGGTGAGGGCCTGCAGCAAGTCGTCTTCGTAGCTCTTGTCACGGGTGTTCATGGCTGACCTCGTTGCTTCCAGTCGTTCAGGTAGACCAAGGCTTGCCGGATGGCCGTGTCCTGGTCGCTCTTGTCGCTACCGCACAGCAGCAGCACCAGCACCGAACCTTGCCGACTCAGGTACACCCGGTAGCCGGGGCCGTGGTCGATGCGCAGTTCCTGCAAACCATCCCGCAGCGACTTGCAGTCGCCGAAGTTGCCCGCCTGCACCCGAGCAAGCCGGGCACGGATTCGGGCGCGGGCCTGGACATCGCGCAGGGACTTCATCCACTCGTTGAAGGGCGCGACATCGCCCGCCGTGGTGTAGGTTCTCAGTTCCATGATGGTGCTTTATAAGATACCACTATTCACATACAGTTCAATGTGCATCATCGGGAATGCACCACACGCAACGCGCCCGGTTCCTCGCTGGCGCTCGGTTGTTCGATGCCGGCCTGTTCCAGCATCCACGCCTCGGCGCGGGTGTGCCACATGCGCAGCAGGTCCAGCGGTCGGCGGCGGTAGTGCTTCTCTGCCGTGGCGCTCGGCTTGTGCCCCTGAATCTGCGCCACGACACCCGCAGGAACTTCCACCCATTCCGCCAAAGTCCCGAACGAACGGCGCAGGCCATGAATCGACAGGTGAGGCAGGCCAGCAGCGGCCAGGGCGCGCTCATGCCCGGTACGTGGTTCTTTCAGCCGGCCATCGGCGGCGGTCGGGCTGCTGAACACCCATTCGTTCCGCCTGGGCAGCGCGGCCAGCAGGCGCGACACGTAGGGCGTCAGCGGTATGACGCGGGCACCATCCACCTTGTCGGCGATGCTCAGGGAACCCCAGCGGAAATCAACGTCCTCCCAGCGCATCCCGGCCAGCTCTTCGCGGCGGGCGCCGGTCAGGATGGCGGTCTGCAGGTAGGCGGCGTGAACCGGGTTCGCCAGCTTGCGCACGGCATCGAACCACAGGGGCAACTGTTCGCGCTGCAGGCAATCCCCTTCCCTCGCCTTCGACGGCGGCACGGCCTCGGCTACGGCTTTCGAGCGGTAGGCGTCCGGGGCGATGAGGGCGCGGTACTCTGGGTGCTCGCCAGCCCAGCGGATGAAGCCACGCACCAGCCGGAAGGCGGACGACGCGGCGGTGGGGCGTTCGGCGGCTTCCCGGTCCAGCCACGCGGCCAGCACGTCGGCGTTCAGCTCAGACAGGCGCAGGGGCAGCAGCGCGGCCAGCGGTGCGGCTACGGTCTTCCCTGCCCCTCGCTGGCGCTGCTCGCCACCGGGCGCGGCCATGCGGGTGTGATTCAGGTAGGACCGGGGGGACCACTTCGGGCGGCGCGCTTCCAAGTAGACGGCCCATGCATCGCCCACCGTCACGGAATCGCGAGCGCGCACCACGGCGGCGGCTTCGCGGTCGGCGGCCTCGCGGGCAATGGTCGCGGCCTTCTCTGCTCGCGGGTCGGTGCCTGCCTTGACCAGCGCCAGCAGGCGCAGTGCCTCACCGTCAGCGCCGGGGCCGGTCGGGTTGCCCTTGCGGTCGCGGGGCACGCGAATCGGCATCGAAGCCGGGCCGATGGACACGCGGATGGTCTGCCGTCCGATGCGCCCCTCGAAGATGAACGACGCTTTCCCGCCCGCCGTCACCCGCAGGCCCAAACCGGGCTGCTTGGTGTCCCAGAACAGCGCCTGCGACTTCCCAGCCGGACACGTCGCGGCGTCCACGCGGGTGCGGGTGAACTCGAAGTGCGTCGGGGTCACAGCGTGTTCCCCTGGTGGCGCTGACGCTTTGCCTTCAAGTACGCGGCGTGCGCAGCTTCGGCGGTATCGAACAGCCCAAGATATTGCGCCTGTCCATTCAATTCAATCTGTGCCCGATAGCGGCCGCAATCTGGTGTTGCCCCAAGCAGACCGGTTTTGCTGCCTGCGGTAGCACGGCGCAGGTTCTGCCTGTTGACCGCTGGGCGCACGTCACGCAGGTTCGACCATCGGTTATCAGCGCGGTCGCCGTTGATGTGGTCAACCTGCCCAGCAGGCCACGCACCAGTCATCAGGAGGAACGCCAACCTGTGCGCCTTGTAGTCGCGGCTGTGCAGCCCTATGACGCGGTATCCATCGCGGCGAATGCACCCCGCGATACTGAAAGCGGTCACTCGGTGCGCGCCTGCAGGCGGCTTCAGCCAAGTGAACTTCCCCGTGCCCGGGTCATAGGCCAGCAGTTCGCCGGCTTGCTCTCTGGTGATGGTGTTCATGTGCGTTCCGAATTCTGTAGGCCGCTTGTAGGCGTAGTGAGTCTACCCAGATGAACACGCATCAACACCGTAGGCAGCGTAAGTGCTTGATTCACAAGGAATCAGCCCCTCACATCAACACGCAACAACACCCCGGAATACCTACTTGTGCTCATTCGTAATGAGAAGGTCGGGGGTTCGACTCCTCTCTCCGGCACCAATGAAATCAACGGGTTAGCGCTCACAAGGCGCTGACCCGTTGTGCTTTTGGCATCACCGTAGACCCCTCGTCGTCACGGTGCAAGGACTTCTCGACGATGCGGGCTGCTACAGGGACTCCCCAGTCCTCACGCGTTCCCCGGCCACCATGCCTCCGACAGCACCTCATCGCGCACGGCCCACGGACACACCTCGGGGAAGGCATCCAGCCCAGTTTCGTTGACCGCCTGCGCGACAGCACGTGTCCACACCACGTCCAGCCATGCTGGTTCCTGCAGCTTCGGCTCCAGGCTAGGCGACTCGCCCAGGGCGTAGCGGATGTCCTTGCGCTGCGCCTTGATGGTTTTCTCCCAGCTCGCGCCGCGCCGCTCGGGCTGGTATTGCCACTTCAGCAGGTGTGCCAGCAACACCGCCATCCGGCTGGCCAACTCGCGCTGTTCGCTCTTGCCCACGTCTTCAATCTCCCCGGCGAGGTGTTCGATGTCGAGCAGGTCGAAGCGACCCGCGCGCAGCAGCCGGGCCTGTTCGTTGGCCCATGCGTTCAGATCGGTTTCGTAGGTCTGCATGGTCTGCTCCTTGTGCATCAGGTCGCCAGTTCAGCCGGCGGCCTCACTTTGCCTTGCCACACGCCTCGCTGTCCATCGGTTGCGGAGATACCGGCCGAGATGCGCCCTGAAAGGCGGCACCCAGCAGGGATTTTCTCGTCGCCATGCCGACATTTTCAAGGCTGGACAGCGCGTCAATAGGCTCTGAACGGCTGGGCATGGCCACGAGCGCTGACAATGCCGCCGTCACAGACCACACGAGTCCCATGTCCTCCAAGCGCACGGAACCGAACCACCCCGAGCCTGCCCCGCCCGGAGCCTCGCACGCCCCCCGCGCCAAGGTCACCGCGAGCGATGTCGCCAAGGCACTCGGCGTCAGCCCCGCCACCATCTCGAACGCCTTCAACCGCCCGGACCAGCTCTCGGTGACGCTGCGCACCGAGATCATCAGCCGCTCGCGCGAGCTGGGCTACTTCGGACCTGATCCCGCGGCGCGCGCGCTGCGGCGACGCGACGAGGTGCGCGAAGTGGCGGTGGTCTACCACCACGGGCTGGAGTTCGCGCTCAGCGACCCGATCAGCCTGGATTTCCTGCGCGGCGTCAGCCACGAACTCGACCGGCGCGCGCTGTCGCTGCAGCTCATCCCCAAGCTCGGCCGCGACCTGCAGCTCGCCGCCGCGTTCCAGACCACCGCCGACGCGCTCATCGTCCACGCCGAGATCGGCCCCAACCTGGTCCCTGAAGTCGTGGCCGCGCGCAAGCCGCTGGTGCTGGTGGACACGGTCGTGGACGGTGTGCCGAGCATCGGCATCGAGGACCGTGACGGCGCCGACCAGGCCATGGCCTACGCGCTGTCGAAGCAGCCTGACCGCGTGCTCGCCGTGTGCTTCACGCTGAACGGCCAGCAGCGCCGGCACGCGATGGCCACCGGGCGCAATGTGCAGCCGCGCAGTGCGTCGGTGGCGGTCGAGCGCCGGATCGGCTATGTCCGGGCCGCCCTGAAGGCAGGCCGGGCCCTCGACACGATCGACTGGATCGAGGTCGATGACGTCCGGCCCGAGTCCTCGGCGCAGGCGCTGGCGGCCCTGCGCGCGGCCGTCTCCCCCGGCAGCCGGATCGCCATCGTGGCCATGACCGACCGCATGGCGCTGGCCGCGCTTGACGAGGTGCGCACCTGGCCGGGGGTGACGCTGGCCGCGGCGGTGGGCTTCGACGACATTCCCGCTGCCACCGCCGCGGGACTGACCACGTTGCGCCAGGACGCACACCGCAAGGGTGTGCTCGCCGTCCAGGCGCTGCTCGACGGGCTGCGACCGCCCCCGCTCGACGTCGAACTGGTTGTCCGCGACACCTGAACAGGCCAGAACTGACGCCTCAGGTTTTCCCTTGACCTAGGGAAAGCCCCGACTTCACAGAACTTGACGGTTTTCTGAACCGATTCAGAATCGCGCCCTGTCGTCTCTGAATCGATTCAGAGCATCCATTCAACGAGGAGCATCGAGATGCAAGAGAACCTGCAGAAGACATCGGGGCTGGTGGGGCTGATGCCCCTGGCGCTGGCCATGAGCGGGCTGTTCGTCGCCGCGGCGGCGCAGGCGGAAGGCGTGGAGCTGCACGGCTATGTGCGCACCCAGGTCGGCGGCACCAGCGAAGGCGGCAACCTGCAGTGCTTCGGCGGCGACGGCACCTGGCCGATCCGCTCCAAGTACCGGCTGGGCAACGAGTGCGACAACTTCGCCAGCACCACCGCCATCATCCCCTTCGGCAAGTCGGACGGCGCCTGGGCGAAGTACCACCAGACCCTGTCGTTCAAGGAAAAGGGCAAGCAGGCCTGGGAAAGCACCGACGACAAGACGCTCAACATCGCCAGCGAACAGGCGTTCATCGAAGCGGGTGGCTTCTTCGACGGCGGCGCGCTCGACGCGGCCAAGGTCTGGGTGGGCAAGCGGTTCTACAACCGCCATGACATCCACATGAGCGACTACTACTACTGGGGCAACAACGGCATGGGTGCCGGCATCGAGGAGATCAACGCCGGCCCGGGCAAGGTCTCGCTGGCCTACTTCCAGAACGGCGGCAATGCCAACGGCGTCGACGACATCGTCGGCAAGCGCTACTCGGCCCGTTTCTACGACATCGACGTCAACCCGAACGGCAAGCTCGAAGCCGAGCTGGTCCTGCTGAACGGCAGCACCGCCTCCGCCGACGCCACCAAGGAGACCGGCAACGGCACCATGCTGTTCCTGCAGCACACCCAGAGCGGCGTGCTCGGCGGCTGGAACAAGTTCGGCATCGTCTACGGCAGCAAGCTGGGCAGCGGCTTCGAGTGGCTGCCGACCTACCAGGGCGGCGGCGTCGCCAAGGGCCATTCGTGGCGCATCCATGACCACCTGTACTTCGCGCCGGCCGGCACGAAGATCACTGGCGTGGTGACCGCCAGCTACGGCAAGGCCAACTTCGGCGGCCCCAACAGCAACACCTTCATGAGCGTCGGCATCCGGCCGCAGTACAACTACAGCGACCTGCACAGCACGGTGCTCGAAATCGGCTACGACGCCGGCAAGACCGACGGCGGCAACAAGCCCAAGGTCGCCAAGGTCACCCTCGCCCAGCAGCTCACGCTGAGCACCGGCTTCTGGGCCCGCCCGGTCTTCCGCGCCTTCGTGACCCACGCCAAGTGGAACGACGCCGCCGGCACGCAGGCCAACGGTGTCTTCGGCACCAAGAAGACGGGCACGACCTTCGGCGCCCAGGCCGAGGTGTGGTGGTAAGCCGGCCATGAAGTCATCACTCTTCAGGGATGCCAGGAACGCCGGAGACGCCAGGGAAGAACCGGTCGGCAGCAGCGCCTGTGCGGCCGACTGGTGGCGCGGCGCGGTGCTGTACCAGGTGTACCCGCGCAGCTTCGCCGACCACAACGGCGACGGGGTGGGCGACCTCCCCGGCATCATCGAGCGGCTCCCGTACATCGCCGGGCTCGGCGTGGACGCGGTCTGGATCTCGCCGTTCTTCAAGTCGCCGATGAAGGACTTCGGCTACGACGTCGAGGACTACCGCGACGTCGATCCGCTGTTCGGCACGCTGGCCGACTTCGACCGGCTGATCGAGCGGGCGCATGCGCTGAACCTGAAGGTGATGATCGACCAGGTGGTGTCCCACACCGCGGACACCCACGCCTGGTTCCAGGAAAGCCGCGCCAGCCGCGACAACCCGCGCGCCGACTGGTACGTCTGGGCCGACGCGCAGCCGGACGGCTCGCCACCGAACAACTGGCTGAGCGTGTTCGGCGGCTCGTCGTGGCAGTGGGACACGCGCCGCCGCCAGTACTACTTGCACAACTTCCTGGCCGCGCAGCCGGACCTGAACTTCCACAACCCGGCCGTGCGCGCGGCCGTGCTGAGCGACATCCGCTTCTGGCTCGACCGCGGCGTGGACGGGTTCCGTTTCGACACGACCAACTACTACTTCCACGACCAGACGCTGCGCTCGAACGACCCGCTGCCGCCGGACGCCAACCGTGCTCCGGCGCACAACCCCTACGACCTGCAGG